>JAABUQ010003882.1_pt1 | contig 26483 bp, 16 predicted proteins | sample 5560001 | NCBI WGS metagenome assembly JAABUQ01 (sample SAMN10711888, study PRJNA513371) | rock metagenome | isolation source: Antarctica rocks | place: Antarctica: Victoria Land, Finger Mt nord | collected 2015-12-18 | reverse complement strand
GCCTTTCCCCCTCCCTCCCCCGACTCCGACGACGACACCCCAGGCCTGAAAGAAGGTTTCGACTGGTACATGTCCCCCAGCGACAAATCCAAATACGAAGCCATCTACACCACAAACAAGACCCCCCACGGCTCACTCACATTCTCTTCCCTCGATCCCTTATACGCATCTCTCGAAGTCCCCGACACGGACCTGCGCTCAGCATGGAACCTCGTGAACCCAGCATCGGAGCCCGCGATCGGGAAGCACGCCGCGCTGGCCTTCCTCCACATACTGAACATGCGCCACGAAGGCTACCGCATCCCGCGCTCCGTGCCCGCGAGCCTCCGCGCGACCTTCGAACAGGGCCAGATCGACTACAACCTCGAGAGCGGGGGCAAGGGGGTGAAATCGAACGCGCCGGCGCAGCGGTGGCGGGAAGGCGAGGAAGACACGAACACGGGGCGGAAATCCAAGTTCGGGGATACGTATTTGAGCCGCTTGGGTGTGGGCAAGGGGGGGGGTTATCAGCCGTCTGGGACTGATTTCAGCGGGTCGAAAACGACGGAGGATTGGGAGGAGGTGCGGTTGAAACGCCAGCTGGGCGAGTTGGAGGGGAAGATTGAGAAGGTGGAGCAGGCGGCGAAGACGGGGAGAGGTGGGAGGAGGGAGGAGAGTAAACCTGCGTTGGTGAAGAGGGAGTTGGAGATGTTGCTTGAGTATAAGAGGAAGGAGATTCAGGAGTTGGAGAGGGGGGAGGGGAGGACGAAGGTGGGTGGAGCCTTGAAGGGGGTGGAGGATGAGATTGGGGGGGTGAGGGAGATGGTGGAGGGGTTGGAAAGGCATCTGAAAGGGCGGGAGGAGATCTTGGAGGGGTTGAGGAGGGAGATTGAGGAGGAAAAGAGAGCGCGGAGGTAGGGAGAGGTGACGAGGGCGGAGGGGCATTGACAGAACGGTGATGTAGATAAAGGAATAAGCAAGCTGAGAGCTGGGACGTTGGTAGTATCACGATTGGGGTCTCCACCATCTATCGCGGCGTCTGACCCAAACTGGACTTTGTACAATTCGATGCATTCTAGGTCCATGCTACCTCGAAGCACCTCACTATCTCACACTCCCCACAAGCAAAGACGCCAGCACTTACTCCAACATCCAAACCCAGCTCCTCCCCAATGCAGCCACCATTATGCTCTCGTGCTCATAGACGCGTACCCATACTTTTCCTTCCCAGGTTCCCCGTTCCCAAATACACGTCTAAGCAAAGAATCTACATGTTCGCCAATTCGGCATCAATCTGCTGATCCAAGAACGTCCTCTTCTCCGCAGAAAGCTCAGTCTGCAATCTCTGCTCCACCAATGCCCGGACCTGCTTCTTCGTCACGTTATCGAGGTTCACTTCCGCTAAACACTCTTTGACGGCTTCCACAATCATGCCTTCATCTGGCCCACTCTGCACGCCTCGGAAATCGATCGTGCTGACTGGACGACTGACGTAGCCGAGCGGCGATCGGCTTCGGCGTAGGGGCGGAGATTGCATGGCTATCAGGTTGTCTGTGCTGGGCATGCCAATGCTGGCACGATTGGCATATGGGTTATTGGTGTTGTCTTGGTAGTGCTCAGACATTGCCGCAACGGATTGGCGTTTCGAAGCATATTGCGGAGCGTCCGTGTAAGGGGCAAAGGACATTGTAGATTGCCTGGCCACGTGATGACCGCCGAAAGCCGCGGGAGATTGAGGTGGCATGTATGCAGGTGGCTGGTTGTGGAAACCCGTGAGCACCGTAGAAGCAGGTTTCGCGGAAGAATAGACAGAGCGGATGTCATCCATTTCGTAGCCATTGTTGCCGAAATCGTCTTGATAAATCTTCTCCATGTTCGCAGCCATGCCGCGACGCCCTGGTAGATTGTTCACAGCTGCGTAATCGTCCCATCTTTGGAGTGGTATGCTCCGGGGGTCAAAGCCTTCATCCTCCAGTGCCACCATTTGCTTGTTGCCTTTTTCTCCAATGACGATCCTGGTATTACCCCAAGTAAAATTGTCTTGGTTCCAGAATGAGTAGATTGGAAGGACGAAGGAGTAAATCGGGAATGCAATTAGGTAGATAATCATCCATCCGATATGCTGCCATTGTCGCTTGATGATGAATATGATAGCTTGCAGGCCGTACACTGCTGCTATCATGATGATCGAGATCAATGGGAATTGGCCACTGTGTGTCGCAACGCGGTAGATCAAATAACCCAGGTACCCACAGGTAGCAGGAAGAATGATCGTTCCGAAGAGATCGATGAAGACAACAAAGCGCATGCTGAAGCAGCAAAAGCCACACAGATCTTTCAGCCACACTAATTCTGCCAGGTTATGGATCGTAGAGTTGATCCAACGGCGCCTCTGAGAAAGCAGGACACCCCAAGTTTCTGGTGCAGCGGTGCTCGCGAAAGCATCCGGAACGAATTTGTAAGACATTTGTGGGAAGTGCCTGGTCATGATAGTCGTGAGATATCGATCCTCACCAAGAGAAAGAAGATTCTTCTTATGCAAAGTATCCACATCGGAGATGTTGTAGTCGTTGAGGACTCTGTCAGAGATAATCAAGGGTCGGCCTTTGTCAGCAGTTCGAAGTCGATACATACAGAAACTTTGAGCTCGTCAGCACCTGATAACACGGGGCAAAGATGCAGCACGCGACTCACCATCCAGGTAAACATGTGACGGATCCAAAGAGAGATTCGAATGCTTTGGCCAGATGATGAGAAATGTAATACTCATAAACTTGAATCATCGTCCACCAACTTCGTTCCTCGTTCTCCAAACTGGTCTCACCGCAAATACCAGCAATTTTTGCATCATTAGCACAACTCGCGACGAGTCGATTGAGCGAATCTTCCTTGACACTCGTATCTGCATCGACCAAGAAAAGGTACTCGTAAAGTTCCGGGTCAACGCCAATGATATTGTTGATTTGGTGGAACATTTCAAGCTCAAGGGGCGACATCGGCGAGCGGTGATGCACACGATTGAGGAAGCTGAGAAGCAGTAACTGCGAGTCTCGTTTCCCACGGTTTCCTGGCTTAGACTTTGTTTGTTCGGACTCCTTGCCAACCTTGACGACAACAATGTATGGGACTACGTTACCTTCGTACTCGTACAGGCCGGAGTAAACTTTGCCGTAATTCAACTGCTCGTTTCCTTGTCCAACAGCTTTGAACGGTAACGCTGGAGGGTCAATCTTAGGGTCGACGCCGAGGATATCAAGGACAATTTTTGGTGTGGGTCTATCGTTTCCACCTCCGACAATCATGCCATCACACACAACGCAGATTAGCTTTCTCTTGTTATCGTACTGAAGAGCTGTTAATGAGTCAAGACCTTTCCGGAGTTGATCTTCGCCTTCGGTGTACGCGGGCACGTGGCACATCACAAATTTATCTTGTGCCACTGGTCTGCGTTTGGAACCAAATTGAAGAGCTGACAGAAATTTCGTTAAGATCACCGCACAAAGAATGATTGTAAAAGCTAGTAGGATGTAGTTGTTGACCTGGCATCTTGCTGTGGCTCTGAAATCAGTCAGGCCTTCGTAAAACACATGGTCCATGCAGTTCAAGCTATTACGGTAATCCAAGTTAGACGTCTTCCATTGGCTAGAAATGTCGCTACCAGCGTTTTGCTGGATGAGATCCTCAACCTCTGATGGAAAGAACGAATACATAGCTATGTTCCCTTGTACTTGTTTGGTATGGAAGTAATCGGTCAAATCATACACCTTGCCAAATAGGATGACCCATTGTCGTGCTGAGTTGGTCGCCTGGGAGCTGATGTTTTTCGTGGTAGTGACCAAGTCGCCCTTATAGTATTCTTGCATCTTTGGGAGGAAATCCCGGCGGTACCAACGGATATCGTGCAACTTTGTGTTATTGTTCGGTTGATAGCTTGGCCCCGATGTGTGAATTCCTTGAGAATTAGCAGGGGTAGTGTTCGCCAGCAGCTGAGGTATTTCGCTGTGAACGAGATCACTACATCCAGTGAAGAGAGGCACTGGAAAGTACTCGTCAAGATTCATGCCAGCAAACGGCTGCATCATCTCCTTGGTAGCCAAGGGTTGAATGTCTCCGTGTGTTATGCTGGCGAACTTTGTAATGTCATAGACCTTGCCATGAACGCTGACCCAAAAATCGGTGTCGCCTTGGTGGTAACTGACTTCCTGGTCGTTCCATGCCTTGTCAAAATTAGGGCAAAGCAATCTGCCAAATTCGACAATGTAGAAGATGACTGTAGCGTTGAGGAGGAAAATGAGCAACATTAGAACGAGCTTTTCTCTCCAGGCCATTCGAACATCTGGTCGCTTCATCCGACCAACGTAGCGTAAAAGGAATGAAGGGATCCAAAAGGTGAGTGCCCACACGACGGCCACCCATATTCTGCGTGATTTAGAGATGGGCTGAGAAGTAACAGAGTTGGGATCTGCGATCTCAGGATCCAGACCACCAGTGAATTGTCCTATCTCGTCATCATAGTATGTGATCTCTCCTCTTTTTTCATCTCCTTTGGCACCGAGGCCGTAGTCGCCAGGTCTTGTGTTAACGGTACGTGCCACTGTTGGAGCGATCGACTTGGCTCCACCCATTACACTGGGAGCGGTGGGGTTCAAGCCTTGCTGCCCTTGTAATAGGCTGTCTCGACTTCCATAGTCCTCGCCCATGGGCCGGAAGAAACCGCTGCTGGCCGGCCCAGGCATCGTGGCTGAATATCCACTCTCCATGGCTCCCGCACTCGCCATATCAAAAGGCGACTGCACATAATTGGAGCCATCGGCGGGCTTAAGGTCGAGCATACATTCTGCTTCCCACCAAGCTCCTTCTCGGATCCAAACACGTTCGTGGCCTACAACGACTTCACCATTACTCCATCCACGTTCGAGGATCCAGCTTTCGACTCCGTCGCGGCCGTCTTGACAGCCAAGCCGAGCGTAGCGAAGACAGAATTCGTCGATGTCGAAGTCGGCTGTAAAATCCAAGCTCTTGCTGCGGTAGTTGGCCCACTCGGGAAGTCTCCACGCTCGCAGCTGCTTCGAGACAGTACCGGCGGACCACGCGGATGTCGTCGAAGCTAATGTTCCGAGGCTGGCGAGTGACTCGTCGGCGGGATGCAAAGAAAGATGATACCAGGTTCTGCTGCTCCCGAGAACAGCTGGAAGGTCCATACGTGCTCGCATGCCGTCTCTGATATCTTGACCTTCTGAAGGATGCAAAATTTTCCGCAAGAAGCTGCCAAACTCTGCTTCGGCTCCAATCCTCGCAAGCAATTCTTCCTGGCGCTCTCGCTCTGCTGCTCGGTCTCTGCTAGCCGGCGTAGTGGTGAGTCCCAGGTTTGAAGCTACGTCAGAGACAGCATTGTGCATCTCCTTGACCACTGAAGAGCCTGCCTGGGTTACGTCGATGCCATCTTCTTTCATTTCTGCGTTGATGCCTAGGTTATCATCGAACACACCACGTAGCGCCACAGCTTTGCCAAGATCTTGACTTGGTATTTCGACTACAGTAATGCTGACAGTGTCCTCCGTATCCTCATCTGTTCTTGGAGTGCGACCACCAGCTCGGCCACTTCCACTCTCGCTCGACTCATCCCCGTCTTTGATTTTCTGCAACTGTGTGGCGATGGCTTCATTGGCTTTCATCAGCACCCAATCAAATAGAGCTTCGTAAATGCCGGAAATGAGAATCTCCCGCTCATCTGTGCTACATTGATGAAGAAGTACCTCTGGGTCGAGCCCAACAAGGCCTCCAACGTCCTCGCAGATGTCCTCAAGGTCTTCTTGGTCGACCAAGAGCCCTACCGTCTCACCAAGCTTTAGGAGACCTGCGAGAACTGAGAGAAGACTTCGATGAGCTGAGCCTTTGATTCCCACGGCTTTCAAAGAGGATCGAAAATCTTCTGCTGAAGCTGTATCATCGGCTGTAGGAAGGTAATTTGGTGGATCGTAAGTACCCGATCTGTTGAGCAGAGAATAGGCTGAAGGACGTTTCAGGCTCAGAAATTCTCGCTCTGCAGGTGTTGAAGCAGACGTAAGGAGGTAGTAGAAGACGTCAAACGCTCGGTAGCCAGTTTCCTCTGGAATGTGCAGAAGGCCTTGGGAGATGTCCAGCCCGGATTGAGAGAAGGATAGTGATGCCCCACTGATATTTCCGGCAAGAGTTAGGTTGAACTTTGCCGCGAGGGCGGAATGCCTCGAAGCAGTCGCATTGTAGGGGGTGACGCAATTTGTGAAGGGCCTTAGAACCGCTAAGGCAGTGTAAAATGTGGATGGGATAGCGAGAGGAAGAGCCGCCACGAAAGGCGAGAGGAGAGGCGGAGTCGAGTGATGCAGCGACCTAGGAATATCAATATGAATCAAGATCAAGAGGGTTATCTGAAAAATGATTCCTCACCCTAGAACCACACAGGCATCTTCCGCTCTACGTCGGGCGTGCTCCCATACTTGTCTTGCCAATTCGGTGTCGACGGTACCTCCCTGGTGGCCTTCGATGGTGGGGTTGAGGGCTGTAAGCCAGGTATTGACCACCAAGGCAGTGCTTGCATCGAGGCGATACGGCTGAGCGGATGCGTAGGCAGTATGAAGGGCATTGAGCAGAGTGGTCGTTGAGACTTGGGTGGATTGTTGTGCTGCCGAACGGATGCCGCTAGGAGTCGAGGCCCCTGAATAGGTGGATAAACGATTGTTGGACATTGACATTGACATTATGCCGACTTGTTCTCTTTCTCAGCCGTGAGGCCTGTATGAGCCGGCTTCAGGCTGTGCCTCGATACTGTTCACCAGGTTACAGCCAAAGTCTTAGAATGGCTTCGAGGGGCCAGAAGCGACAAGTGATCGATCAAGCAAGGGTCAACTATGCATCTGTACTAGGAACGAGCGAAGGGCAAGTAACACAGGAAACGAATGTGATGGCGTCGAAGAAAGGTGAACGTGAATGAGTTTTCAAAAATCCGTAAGACAAGGAGAGGAGGTGGAGTCTTGGAGATGGAATCATAGGTGCCGCTTGCCCCGAGCATAAACACGCCAAGACCAGAATCCGCCACAGAGTAGGTTATATTGTGATAGCCTAAATGTAAAACAGATCTAACAAGACTAAAACTGGTGAAAGCGTTGCCATGGAGATCCAGATCGAGATTGAAATATTCGTAAAGATTCAACACTAAGGCTTAGTATCAGTGAATTATAATGCCCCAAAAATAAACCCTCGTATTTTGCAACCACAACTCGTATGCGAGTCTCGGCCCATCGGTAGAAGAACATCTTCCATCTTTATCTAATACACAATAAGACTTTCATCCCTTCGACGACAGCGACGAGCATTGGGATTTGTCTTCTGTTCTGTACACCTTCGTTTGATTCTTTCTCTCTCGGTGACTGCTCGTCCCACATTCGTTTGACCAAGTGCTAATCAAGGGGCTTCAAACATTGACACGCCAAGTATTCAATGCCCCTGTCGCACTGAAAGACAGTGACCCTGTACAACATACGGTGATCACTATCGTCACAACAAGTGCTTTCAATTTGATTCCATTGTCAGTGCTGGCAAGGAATCTTTCGCCCGCACTGGGCCCTCGCTGAGCAGCTAGCTCGAGTCAACATGGCCTTGCATTCCTTGAACGGGTCGACACCCTCTCACGCACAGCCTTCATTGCCTGCTTTGCCTGCCCATTTACAATCAGATACGCACCTGACCGCCCATCTAGCCAGTCGGTCAGTTGCATTGCCCTGGACGGCTCCCTTTCACCATCGCTGACGCCGCCCATAGTTTCCACGTCTCCCTACCAACGGCAAGATTATCTTCCCAAGCTATAGTATCACTCAATACCTACACATCGTCTGCCAAAGGCCCAGATGGCGGTAAGGCAGGAAGCGCCATGGGTGAGGCCGAGGATCTGGCCGGAAGAGCCTGGTCGAGGCTGGGAGGAAGAGGCGAGAATCAAGCCGTCGTCTTCCTTGGCGAATCCGGCTCAGGGAAGACCACCATACGCTCGCATTTACTGTCCTCCATCCTGTCTTTCTCTTCAACGCCCTTGTCAACAAAACTGTCCCTCGCCGCCTTCGTCTTTGATACACTGACGACGACCAAATCCCTCACCACCCCTACCGCTTCCAAGGCAGGCCTATTCTTCGAACTACAGTACGATGCATCATCCACGATGAACCCCACTCTCATCGGGGGTAAATTATTGGATCACAGATTGGAAAGGAGCCGTCTAGCTTCAGTGCCCACGGGCGAGCGAAGCTTTCATGTTCTGTATTATCTCCTGGCCGGTACAAGTCCAGCAGAGAAGGCTCATCTCGGCCTGGAAACCTCTGGGGTAGTGAGTGAGAGCGGACTTGCGGCCGGCAATAGGCTGTCCGGGACCATTGGTTCCAAAAGATGGCGATATCTAGGTCACCCGACACAACTCAAAGTCGGTATCAACGATGCCGAGGGCTTCCAGCATTTCAAGACGGCCCTAAGAAAGCTTGAATTTCCTCGTGGCGACGTAGCCGAGATATGTCAAGTTCTCGCAAGCATCTTGCACATTGGTCAACTGGAATTCACGACCAGCGAATCAACCCTCCCATCCGCTGATGACAGTGGAGGATACTCGCATGAAGGAGGAGAAACAGTCACGACAGTGCAGAACAGGGACATCTTGAGCATCATTGCAGCTTTCCTGGGTCTCAGCGCACAAGAGCTGGAAACAAGTTTGGGGTACAAAACAAAGACAATAGCTCGGGAGAGAGTGACCGTTATGCTCGACCCAAAGGGCGCTCGAGAAAACGCCGACGAGTTGGCACGGACGTTGTACTCCTTGCTCGTGGCTTACGTTATGGAGCAGATCAATCAGCGTACATGTGCATTGGAGGATTCTGTTGCCAACACCATCTCGATCGTGGACTTTCCAGGCTTCGCACAAAATTCATCAACTGGCTCAACACTCGATCAATTGCTCAACAACGCTGCCACGGAGTCCCTCTACAACTTTGCCCTGCAGAGCTTCTTCGAGCGGAAGGCTGACTTGATGGAGAGCGAGGAGGTCAGTGTGCCAGCTACGAGTTATTTTGACAACACAGATGCAACTCGTGGCCTCATGAAGCATGGGAACGGACTCCTGAGTATACTCAGTGATCAGAGTCGACGTGGCAGGACCGACCTGCAGTTCTTGGACAGTCTACGAAAACGTTTCGAGAACAAGAATCCAGCCATCACTGTAGGCAGTGCTACCGCCAAGGTTCCGGGCAGTAATTTTATGATCCAGAACACGGCCGCAACCTTTACCGTGAGGCACTTCGCAGGTGAGGTCGACTATCCTATCAATGGGTTGGTAGAAGACAACGGAGAGGTAGTGCCCGGGGACCTCATGAATTTGATCAACTCTACCAAAAGTGACTTTGTGCGAGAATTGTTCGGCCAGGACTCCCTCAATACCGTGATGCACCCCAACGAAAAGACGGCTATCATGCAAGCCCAGGTTAGCTCGAAACCGTTGCGAATGCCGAGTATGGCACGGAGAAAGGGCGAACGGCCCAACTTGGGCAATCGCAATCCAAGTGTTGCTCATTCCAATCAAGACGATCTTGACAGCCAGCCGGGCGATCGTAAAGAGGGGCGAAAGGGAAACAATCGGCTTGTTGGCATAGACCAAGGTGCCTCTGGCCAGTTTCTGTCATCGCTGGACAACATCACAAAATCGATATCTTCACCAAACACCAACCCCTACTTCGTTTTCTGCCTGAAGCCAAATGACCGCCGCATCGCCAATCAATTCGACAGCAAATGCGTCCGGACCCAGATTCAGACTTTTGGTATAGCTGAGATCAGTCAACGTTTGCGAAACGCAGACTTCAGTCTATTCCTACCTTTTGGCGAATTCCTGGGTCTCACCGAGCCCAATGATTCCTTCATTGGCAGCGAGAGGGAGAAAGCAGAGACTGTCTTGAACGAGAAGAGATGGCCTGGTAATGAAGCCCGCGCTGGTAGCACTGGAGTGTTCCTTAGCGAAAGATGTTGGGCAACGATCGCGAAGACTGGTGAGAAAGGCTTCACGGGGGGCCGCTTCTTTGACACTGAGGTCAGCGATATCGGAGATGGTGGAATGACTCCTGTAGAGGGGGCCGGGCGTGGCTTCAGCAGCTCCAGGGTCAACCTTCTATCGGGGCAGCAAGGTATTTCTCCCGGAGCCTTCATCTATGGAGATGAGACCAAGCAGGGGGAGTATTTCAATAGCAAAGAACTCGAGGCCCGCTCAGATGCAGGAGCATCGGCTTTCAACCAAGGTGACATGTTCCGCAACTTCGAGACGAGGCAGCAAATGGCCGAGAAGGGCAACAAGAAAACAATGGAGGAAGTTGACGTGGTCCCTAGGTCAGGGAGTCGAAAAAGATGGCTCGCTTTGGTCTACCTCTTGACATTCTACATACCTGACCTTCTCATCAAGTGGATCGGCCGTATGAAACGGAAAGACATCCGGATCGCATGGCGCGAGAAATTCGCCATCAACCTCCTAATCTGGGTCAGCTGTTTGTTCGTTGCCTTCTTCATTGTCGTCTTTCCTCAGATCATCTGTCCTAAGCAGCACGTCTATTCCGCAGCGGAACTTTCGAATCACGATGGCAAGCACGGCCATGACTCGTACATCGCTATACGTGGAGAGGTGTACGACTTGGGCTCTTTCATGCCAAATCACTATCCATCCATCATCCCGCAGACTGCATTGGCAAAGTATGCGGGCATCGACGCCACAGATCTATTTCCCGTGCAAGTGTCAGCTCTATGCGATGGTATGACCGGTAGAATTGATCCAAGCGTGCAGTTGAATTACGCTCCCACCAATGTGTCGGGCGCCGCAACTGTCATAAGTGCAACCGACACAAATGCAAAATACCACGATTTCAGGTATTTTACCAACGATCGACGTGACGATTGGTGGTGGGAGCAGCAACAAGTCTTGAGAGCAAGCTACAAAAAGGGCGACGTGGGCTACACTCCTCAATACGTTAGCACACTGGCAACCAAGAAGCAATACTCGATTGCAATACTTGAGGGCCGAGTGTATGACTTCACGGACTACGTCAAAGGAGGCCGTCGTCTCGAAGCTCCTGCTGGTGTCGCCGTTTCCTCAGATGCTGACCCGAACTTTATGGACCCCTTGGTCGTCAGCCTCTTTCAACAGAAAGCCGGCAGCGACGTCTCTAAGGACTGGGATAGTATCTCCCTGGCGCGGGATGAGAAGAAGCGCATGAAGGTCTGCCTTGACAATTTGTTCTTTGTGGGGGCTGAGGACACGAGGAATTCCCCCCAATGTCTGTTCGCTCAGTACATCCTGCTCGCAATCTCGATCTTGTTGTGCAGCGTTATCGGCTTCAAATTCTTTGCGGCCTTGCAATTTGGCAGAAAGAACATACCCGAGAATCTTGACAAGTTTGTCATCTGCCAAGTCCCTGCCTATACGGAAGACGAGGATTCTCTGCGCCGGGCTATCGACTCTGCTGCTCGAATGAGATATGATGATAAGCGCAAACTTCTCGTCATCGTCTGCGACGGTATGATCATTGGGCAGGGCAATGATAGGCCAACACCGAGGATTGTGCTCGACATCCTGGGAGTGTCCGAGACTGTCGACCCTGAACCACTGAGCTTCGAGAGTTTGGGAGAGGGCATGAAACAGCACAACATGGGCAAGGTCTATTCTGGCCTCTATGAGGTGCAAGGCCATATTGTGCCCTTCATGGTGGTTGTCAAAATCGGAAAGCCATCTGAGGTATCACGACCGGGCAACCGGGGCAAGCGTGATTCTCAAATGGTCATAATGCGCTTCCTCAATCGCGTCCACTATAATCACCCGATGAGTCCATTGGAGTTGGAGATGCACCATCAGATACGAAATATCATTGGGGTCAACCCAACGTTCTATGAATTCATGCTGCAGATTGATGCCGATACTGTCGTCGCACCCGACTCGGCATCGCGCATGGTGGCTGCCTTCCTCCACGATACTAGGCTCATTGGCATCTGCGGAGAGACAGCACTTTCCAACGCCAAAGCTTCTTTCACCACAATGATACAGGTCTACGAGTACTACATCTCGCACAATCTGACGAAAGCTTTCGAAAGTCTGTTCGGCTCAGTGACATGTCTGCCAGGTTGCTTCACAATGTATCGGATTCGTGCTGCCGAGACTGGAAAGCCATTGTTCGTCAGTCGGGAGATCATCGAGGGATACTCCCAAGTCCGAGTGGACACTCTCCACATGAAGAACCTGCTGCACTTGGGTGAGGATAGATTCTTGACTACGCTTCTTCTGAAGCACCATCCCAAGTACAAGACGAAATATACCTTCGATGCCCACGCCTGGACCATTGCACCTGACAGCTGGAAAGTGTTCTTGTCGCAGCGACGACGATGGATCAACTCAACGGTCCACAATCTCGTCGAGCTCATCCCTCTCCAGCAACTCTGCGGTTTCTGCTGTTTCAGTATGCGCTTCATCGTCTTCCTTGATCTACTCAGCACCATCATCCAGCCGGTGACGGTCGCTTACATCGTCTACCTCATTGTTCTCGTCGCTCTGAACACGAGCGTCGTACCACTCATGGCTTTCGTGCTCCTAGGAGCCATCTATGGTCTCCAAGCCATCATCTTCATCCTCCGCCGCAAATGGGAAATGATTGGCTGGATGATCATCTACATCTTGGCCCTGCCTGTATTTTCGCTCGGTCTGCCACTCTACGCTTTCTGGCACATGGACGACTTCTCGTGGGGTAACACACGATTGGTCACCGGTGAGAGGGGCAGGCAAGTCGTCATCTCCGATGAAGGCAAATTCGACCCAGCATCTATTCCGCACAAGAAATGGGAAGAATACCAAGCCGAGCTCTGGGATGCCCAGACTCAGAGGGACGATAAATCGGAAGTCTCTGGCTATTCCTACGGCACCAAATCCTATCAACCTCCACCTTCCGAATACGGCTATCCTCCATCGCGTCCGATGTCTCAGATGGAACTTCCCAGATACGGGTCCCGTCTCTCTCTCGCACCGTCAGAGATGATGATGAGAGGCGGTCCCGAGCAAATGGAGATGTCCGAATTCTCGGACATACTCAGCGACGACGCGATCCTGGCCGAGATCAGGGAGATACTTAAGACGGCGGACCTGATGTCGGTGACGAAGAAGAGTATCAAACAGGAATTGGAGAGGAGGTTCGGTGTCAATCTGGAGCCCAAGAGGGCCTACATTGGCTCCGGTACGTACACCTAGATCTATATCGTAATGCATTGGGAGAACTCGAGCTAACCTTTTCCCTAGCAACCGAGGCGATCCTTTCGGGCAACCTTTAGCCGGGGCGTGAGATTGGAAAGGCCATTTGACGACGTGATGTACATCAGGCATTGAAAATAGGGCATGATGCAGGGTCTTAATATGGCATTTTCAGCGGAGGGAAAAACGGGGTTCGGGTCTTTGGTTTTTGGGCTGCGAGGAGAGGCATGGGTTGGTGTATTTAGTTCTAGGATGCATGGAGGGAGGTTGTGAGGGGGGCGTTTGGGGTGCAGTAGTTGTCGTTGTGTAGAAGATGGCTATATTGATTTATCGTCTCTCTCTGGTTTTAATGGTAGAGATTGTGACTGGAAAAGGGATTATTTTCTAAAGACCTCCTCTACACCCGTCAGCACCAGAGATTGGTGAAGGCTTGGTCTCTCCCACGAGATGTCTTCGTGTGCTTCATTATGTGTATACTGCGCCGAGGAGGCTTGTTTTGCATAAACACCTATTTTTCCAAAGGCGGATTAGCTTAGAGGAGGAATCTTCTTCGGAGGATCGTCTAGGCCCCCTAGGATTCCCCTATTGTTGTCTACGAGACTAGGGACAAGAGTAAAGTCTAGCTGCTCGCTCCGTTACTGAAGCGGTCGATACCACTGCTGTAGTGAGAAATTGGCTGCAAATCCCGTGATGCCTCCCTCGAACAGTACCCAGCGCTCAAGGTTCGTCATGAATGTGGGGTTGTTTACGCCGGCGAGCTTACATTCCTTCGATCACTCCCTCTCTGCCTCGGACACAAAATGAAGACGGCACGCAAGGGTTTCTGCAAACGCGATTGCTTCGGAAGGGTGCGTCACCAAGGGTTTTCTGCGATACCAAATACCTCGTCCAGGCTGCGGGGGGCCATCATCCCCATTTTGATGTCTCCCCCACACTTCCTCATCCTGCATAGTGACCTCTCAAACACTTTACATGTGTGCGCCATTCTGCAGCCCACCTTATGGTCGTGCGAGAGCTAGCGTACACGTCATACTCACAGCAGTCCACCTTGCGTATGGCCGTTGGACGACCGGCTAGACGGGACCGCTTGCCGAGGAACTTGTGATACTGTGCAGGCTAGGGTCGATAGCGAGTGTTGTGCCCCCGGGATCGCTTGGGATGGGTCGGAAGGATGGTAAGACTGGGTCGGCGGGGGAAGAGAGGAGGGTGGGGAAAAGCCGGTGGATGTGCACGGTTGTCTCGTGAGATTTACCCAGCGAGTGACTCGGAAAAAGGGAAGATGGCTGTTGATACCGCTGGGATTCGGAGCGAGGAAGGCTGTGGCCGGTTCGAAGTCGGGGAGACCTCCATACTCGCGAGCAGCGGATGGCGCAGTTGGTTATCGAATGAGGGTCTGGGAGCGGGTCTTTAGCCATGCCTGGAGGTATACGGAGATTGGACGAGATCACGGAGACGCTCTCTTGTCGTCAGTTTGGTCTTTGATAGTAAGCCGTATGTACGTCCAGTGTGGAGGGTTTCTGGGAAGGGGTTGTGGGTTGGATGGATCGAACCTTGAAGGCGGGTTTGGTGAGGGAGGGCGTTGGGCTTGAGGCAGACGCAAAGAGGTGTGTGGATCGGTTGGCGGGAGTCAGGGGGAGGTCTACGATGACCCGACATGAACATCACCCAACCCCCGCAGCACGAGGTAAACATCAGTTCCCCATCCCCATAAACTCTGCACTCTTATTCCACCACCAAAATGTTCGGCATAGGCTCTTCCCAGCGGCAACCCATAGCCCAAGCCAGCGAGTGAGCTACTCGAGGCACCGCCAGCGCCGGAGATTGTGTTGAGAGCGTCGATTGTTGTGGTGTTCGTGTTGCTACTGTCGCCGTTGGACTTCGAGGTAGCCTCCTCCGGAATATCCTCGTCGTTGAAGGTGGTGAAACTGTATGCCCAGATATTGGGAAGGTGGGAAGGGGAGATACCGCCACCACGATCGCGAATTCGAAGGGTCACACTGGGCACTGCCGAGGGGGTAGTGATCGTGTCTCTCTCCGGATCCTGGAGCTCTCTAGCGTTGTTTGCTGGACATGGGTCTTGGGCTGCCGCTATTGTGACTTCGATCTGTTCACGTTCTTTGCCTCTCTCGACAGTGGCACGGAAAGCATTTTTCAGAAGTTCAGTGAGTATGTATTCGAGATGGGTGGGTACATGGGCGAGCGTCGTGTCCGTATGACCGGTCACAAGGACGGTAGGACGAACGCCATATTTGAGTTCGCAGAGTTCGGAGACAAAGGATTCGCTGTTCTTGATGACCGAGGAGAGGCGGAGGGAGGTGTCTATCACGCCGATATGGGTTGGGTCAGCCGCATACCATGGGCTGCCTTCTTTGCAGTGCGGCTGGGAGGAGAGATGCAGCGCTATGTGCTGCTCTGCGATCAGACGGGTCCCTATCCGGGCGCGCAAGTGTTCGTCGAGAAACCGGGTCACGTCCGCCGGGCTTATGTATTTCCTACACTCCAGAAAGCCTCGGGCGAGGGTAGGAATAGTGTTCGCATGGGTTTGTACGAGGTCGGCCATGACCTCTGTGAATTGGATTTCATCTTCGAGATTGGTGATCGACCTTTCTCGGTAGGGAAGCAAGGTGGATAGAGAGTGGATATAATTGTTGTAAATTCGAGCGATGTGTGGGTTCGAGACAACAATGAAGGGAAGATTTCGAAGGGCTTGGATCCGGTGTGCGAGGCGTATGGGAAGGAGGGAGAGGGTGAAATTCGCGGAGGAGTAGAGAGCGTCTGTGGAGAGGGGTGGGCGGCCGTGACTGGGGTGGACAGCACGAAATCAGCAGCTGTGGGTGCAAGAAATACTGTGACAAGGTACAGACCGAACCAGATCCGACAAAGTCAGCGAATGGAGTGGCTGTGAGGCGAGTCGAGCGACTTGATCATTATCAATACTGGCTGATAAAGGCAGCGAGCCTGGCTGGCTCCCTGGCGAGCGAGCTGCAATTGTAGCGTAATGCCTGTAAACGGGAGGATTTGCTGGGGATAGGACACGAATGAGTTGACACTTGACGAGGGAAGGCCGTGAAGGCATCGCATTGGTGTAGAGTGCGATGATTGTGGAGGGTGGAGGAGTGAGGAAGTTGCCCTCTCCTTTTGAACAGCGAGGCCACCAAAGATATCTACAAATTTGGACGTTGCTATGATGATGGTCCTACAATCGGTCTCGCGGTGAGGCTGATATTGTATGGACATCGGTGCAATCGCATGTCTGATCCCTACTTTGTGCATCTGAAGCCATCAATGTTACCTCTGCCATCCCTCTCTGTTTCCACTCAACGATAATGACAGTACGCCAGATTCATGCAACCCTTATCCCATATGCTTCCTTTGTGTCCTTTCAAACACCTCCCGTAGCGCCGACGCCCAACAGCTCATGCAGCTTCATTGTGTCTTGGCCACTCCGTCTTGCTCGACATGGATGTGGTCATCGCTTTTGAGAGTGTGAACCGTTTCATTTGGGAATTCGACGCTGAACACGTTGAGCAGCTGTTCGATGAGTATGGACCGGACATACAGTTCCACTTACGTGAAGCCTTTGATCAGAGTGTATTCATGCTTGATTGTCCCACCCTGCTCTTTAGCGCTCTCTTTAGCCCTGGAATCTTGTGTCAATTGATAGGCGACAAGTCGATTCACATGGAGCAGCGGTACTTATTAAGTTGATCTGCGTTGGCGCCCTGCTTCAGTGTGATCTGTAGATCTGATCAGCTATATATCCCTAACGGAGCTGACACGTTACGAGGGAACAAACATTGTACATTGTAGGCATCTTGATACGGGGGGAGGGCCAACACGTTCTGATATTCCTGATGTTTTTGAGAAGAGTAGAAATGGTAATTGTCTGATGTATTGTGTTTTCTTCTGACAAGCTAGAGTGATTTGGCTATGGATGAGGATTGAAGATGTGGGAAGAGAAAGAACAGAAAGTTATAGTAGAAGAAGACGATATGTAGTTGGGTAGACATCTGGTTTCTATCTTGATAACCCCCACGGGGGATCCTTGAGGAATGACGAATCTGACCCCGCCAATTCAGGATTTGGCACTAAAATAGTCCCCGAGCCATGTGACGTCCCATTCTGTGGGCCCTCGGAACTCTAAATATTTCTCCACGCTTTCCGAGCTGCGAAGGCCACAGAGAGTGCATTCGGACTACTTCGAAGTCAAGAGCAGGCCATTCGTCAAGATGGAGGATCAACAGAACCGCCCTCATCGGAAGACCAAAGAGAAGAAGAAGAAGAAGCACGAAGCAGGTGCGCTCACAGTTTGTTTTCGCACCAAAATGTGCTGACCAGACAGGCGAAAATCCCAAAGCTTTCGGATTTGCCAATCCAGGTCGACTGGCCAAGCAGGCTGTGCGCTCGCACGATGTATGGGGCCTCCCTCTTTTATCCTTCCAGCAGACGCTGACAATTGTCCTAGATCAAAGAAAAGCGCCTCCATGTCCCTCTTGTAGACCGCCTCCCCAAAGAAGCTCCCCCAATCATCGTCGCTGTGGTTGGACCTCCTGGAGTGGGCAAAACTACTCTCATCAAATCCTTGATTAAAAGATACACTAAGCACAGCCTTACTGCCCCGAGCGGTCCTCTCACAGTCGTGACCTCGAAACGACGGCGCCTCACCTTCATAGAATGCCCTGCCGATTCTCTGGCAGGCATGATCGATGTGTCAAAGATAGCAGACATAGTCTTGCTCATGATTGATGGCAACTTTGGCTTCGAGATGGAGACTATGGAGTTCCTGAACGTGCTTTCGGCCAGTGGTATGCCGGGGAACGTTTTCGGCATTCTAACTCACCTCGACCTGTTCCAAAAGCCAGCAACACTCAAAGACGCGAAGAAGAGACTCAAGCATAGATTTTGGGGCGAGTTATATCAAGGGGCAAAACTATTCTACCTGTCGGGGGTCATCAACGGTCGATATCCAGATCGCGAAATACACAACTTATCGAGGTTCATCTCTGTCATGAAGAACCCACGCCCCCTGATCTGGAGAAATTCGCATCCTTATTGCCTTGCTGACCGCTTCCTCGATGTTACCCCTCCTACAACGATCGAGGAAATTCCGAAATGTGATCGCACAATCGCGCTCTATGGATATCTGCGAGGTACAAACTTCCCAGCCGAAGGATCTCGTGTACACATACCAGGTGTTGGCGACTTTAGCGTATCGGCGATTGAAGCCTTGCCCGATCCATGTCCGACTCCATTTATGGACCAAGCTATGGCCAAAGCGACCGGAAAGCTTGGCCGTCGAAGGTTGGGGGAGAAGCAAAAGGTTTTGTTTGCACCAATGTCGGACGTAGGAGGCGTTTTGGTGGATAAAGATGCAGTCTACATTGATGTCAAGACGTCCAACTTCGACAAAGATGCAGAGAGCGACGAAGAGCGTGGAATTGGCGAGCAGATGGTTGTAGGATTACAAGGCGAAAGAAGGTTACTTGGAGAAGTGGAAGATGGCGTTCGGCTCTTCAGAGGAGGAGATTTGTTGAATCACAATGCCGAGGAACCAGAGGATGCGGGAAGAAAATCGCCGCGAAATGCACGCATCATTGAACGTGAAAAAGGCGACGATAACGAAACACCGGATGATGAAGGGTTTGTCAATGGAGAAGAAGAGGATGAGAATGAGAGTGGACACATCGATAGCGGTCAAATCCCTGATGAGAAGCTGGGCGGCGCTTTCAAATCTTCTAGTGAAGATGTTGCTAAAATGAATGGCTTTGGCAACATAGCATATGCCGACAGCGATTCCGATATTGGTTCAGTATCGAGTGTGGAGGATCAAGAGCTCGAAATCGGTTCAGACGATCTAGAAGATGAGGACTCGGATGAGGAAGATGCAGCAGTAAGGTGGAAGTCGAATCTGAAGGAGAACGCGAAGAGTCTTCAAGGATCCCAAAGACAGTATCGAGTTTCCAATTTTACGAGACTACTGTATGACGAGTCGTTGACACCGGCTGAAGTAATTAGAAAATGGAGAGGAGACAATGACACACCTAATACGACAGATAATGTTGATGATGACGCCGAAGAGGACGAAATATTCTTTCGGAAAGCCAAGCAGACTGATGAGTCTGAGGATCTTGAGGACCGAGCTATCCCACAGTACAACCATGAAGCTTTGGCAGAAAAATGGAGCGACCCAAACAACCTGGAGGAGATTCGACAACGTTTTGCTACGGCCAACCTGGTGAAGCAGCATACGCGTGACAGTCAAGACAACAAAGATGGACTTGACGAAGGAGACGGTGAATTCGAAGATCTCGAGGCTGACAGCAATGAAAAAGCTACTAATGCAGAAGAAGCTGACAGGACGCCACATGAAGCCGATCGAGAGAAGAATGCTCGCCGGAAGGAAGAGCTCAAGCTTCGATTCGAGGAAGAAGATTGGGAAGGCTCCGGCAAACAGAACGATCAAGGAAACAAAAAGTCTGAAGAGGAATTTGGCGAAGACGACTGGTACGATGCACAAAAAGCGCAGATCCAAAAGCAGCTCAACATCAATCGAGCCGAGTTCGAGTCACTAGATGAAAAATCTCGTGTCCGAGTTGAAGGATTCAAAGCTGGCACTTATGCCCGAATAGTGTTAGAGAACGTCCCCTACGAGTTTGCGGCCACCTTCAACCCACGCTTCCCAGTCATCATAGGTGGACTGGCACCTACGGAGGAGCGCTTCGGTTTTGTGCAAGTTCGAATCAAGCGCCATCGATGGCACAAGAAGATCTTGAAAACAAATGACCCTCTGATATTCTCTTTGGGCTGGCGAAGATTTCAGACCCTGCCAGTCTACAGCATCTCGGATTCAAGGACACGTAATCGCGTGCTCAAGTATACACCAGAGCACATGCACTGCTTTGGTACCTTTTATGGGCCTCTCATCGCCCCAAATTCTGGCTTCTGCTGCGTCCAGTCCTTTTCCAACAAGAACCCTAACTTCCGAATTGCGGCGACGGGCGTGGTCCTCAGCGTAGACGAAAATACTGAGATTGTAAAGAAACTCAAGCTGACAGGCCAACCGTACAAGATCTTCCGCAATACCGCCTTTATTCGAGACATGTTCAGTACATCCCTCGAAATTGCTAAATTCGAGGGTGCCAGCATAAGGACTGTCTCTGGTATTAGAGGTCAGATCAAACGAGCTTTGAGCAAGCCCGAAGGCCATTTCCGTGCGACATTTGAGGACAAAGTGCTGATGAGCGACATCGTTTTCCTCCGCGCGTGGTACCCAGTCAAACCACATAGACTCTACAACCCTGTCACTAACCTCCTGGACAATGCGATGGAGAAAGAATCTCTAGAGAATGAAGTAGGTTGGCGAGGCATGCGCCTGACGGGCCAAGTTCGTGCGGAGCAAAACCTTACCACCCCTCAGCAGAAAAACAGCGTCTATCGTCCCGTCGAGCGGCAGGCAAGACACTTCAATCCGCTGCGCGTCCCTCGTCGGTTAGCAGCTGAGCTCCCGTTCAAGTCACAAATCGCGCAAATGGCTCCACAAAACAAACAGACCTATCTTCAGAAACGAGCCGTGGTTTTGGGGGGCGAGGAAAAGCGGGCGAGAGACTTGATGCAGAAGATCATGACGTTGAGGAAAGAAAAAGATGAGAAGAGTCGGGTGAAGCAGGAGGAGAGGAAACAACCGTATCGGCGGAAGATGAAAGAGAATGAGGAGAAGAAGAAAGAGAGGGAGAAGAGGGAACGGGACGAGTATTGGAGGAGGGAAGGAAAGAAGAGGAAGACTGATGCTGCAGGTGGGGGAGGTGGGAAGAGGTTTAAGTAGTGAAAAAAGGGCTCTCATAAGCATTATTACCCTCCAAGCAGTAGCATTGACAGCAACCGAAATCAGCTGGATACTATTATCGCCGCGCGTTTTCTCGAAACCCCCCGGGGCAGGCTCCTAACAGTCGATTGTCTAGACGATAGTGTCGTGACTGCTGTGCCAACGTGCTTGCTAGATGAGAACTTCTCCTGGTACTTCGGCGGTTGGACACTCGCAGCCATGCATTGGAAAAGTGCGGCGGTATCGGCGGGGACCCTGCTGTTGAAAACACAGATCTTCGGGCATGAGGGTTGGCGATGATAGCATCATCTATGTGTGAGGTAACACCACCAGAGCCATTTTGCGTGACAATATCAAGGCTCGGGAAATCAGCCGCGAGATCAGTGGCTGAAAGGTAGCAGTCACTGTACTATTCTGAGTGACCATCAAAGTTTTGGATTTCTCTTGATTAATAAAGCAGGTCTAATTATGGCTTTGATTGACGTCTAGCCTAATCACCGACAATCTCTTGCTATAAGACACTGTTCTAATTGGCTTTTTTGCGACTGGCGACTTGCGACTGGCGACTGGCGACTGTTGCGCCGCCTGACAACGATTACCACAATGCTCAAGTGTCTATCCCACTTCTTGCCATCTATATAGGGACCACACTCGATGGCCTTTATCAGAAGATCCAGAAAAGTTTTACTGAACCTCATCGTCCTCAGAATGAGATACGACCATTCTTTTGCTCTAATATCATTTGCCATCACATTGTTCCACATTGCTGTTGCGCAAGGCCCTTCATTTGACCTCAACTCCCCACTTGCCGATATCACCGCAGGGTCGTCGAGTAATTTCCTTAACACGAGCACACCACTGAACGGGACTGCCAATGATGCCTCGCTCGATGAGCTTGTCACCAGTGGGATTGCTCAAGCCCTGGATGCTTTTCGTGATGGATGTCCCAATTTGGCATCGGAAATATACTCTATTTTTGTAGCACCAGGTCTCTATGACGGCAGCAAGACAGCCCTACTCGACATTCGCATGCACTGTGGTAGAATCGGCATTATCAGGGTTCAGTCCGACCCGGAAAACTCGGGGCACTGGGCACCCCCTCGACTAATCCCAGGCGTCCGTTCCCCAGAAGAGAAAGCAGCCTCGCGAACTTTTACATGGGAAGAATATAAGGCATGGCTGCCTCCAGAACAGGCGAGGCAAATCGCAACTATGGCACTCGGTGATCCGCTACATCTGTACGGAACCTACAGATGGAGGCGACCTCCTCAAGGAGGTGAAGTCTTTGGCGGGCAACTAGCGGTATTTGCGAGGCTCCCGTGTAAGACTTTGGTATTGGCTGGCAACCCTGGGAACATCGGTACGACCCTGAAGGTCACCAATCTGGCCGACTTACTGGAGGTCGGGGTCCGCATCTTGGACGCAATTAAACCAGTGTACAGGTACGGTGTTGTTTCCATGACTGCTCTCCCAGTAAGGGGGCCATCCACTATGATCGCCGAATTCAAAAAAATCTTAATATACTTTAAGTCGGACAGGCTACCTGATGAGTATCTACTCCTCCAAACGGAATTGTTACCGTCCGCCGCGGAATACGTTTTCACAGCTCCGACCCGGATTCCATCAGTTGGAGCTCAATCAAGTCCCACCTTCAACTGGTCTACCCTAAGACGGCAACTGAATTTCAGAGATGCTGTGACCCTTATTTGGCATGTAGGCGTCCGTGGGCCCTGGAATGAAATTCGCATTTACGGCAGCACATCTCTGCCAGCCAAGCGGGCGTACTATCGATTCCAAAAGCTAGACGGGCTAAGAGCCATAGTTGATGTCTTTGAGAAGACAGTGGATGTGCTTGCACCACCGGCCTCTGTCGGTCCCAATGGCAATTGCACGCCCCAACTCCGAATGCTCAATCTCAGCGCCGGTGCCACAGTCGGGGACGTCAACTGACTTTAAAAAGCCATGGAGTATCTTAACCCAGTTTCGTCACGCAAACTGTATGCCGGAACGACGCTAAGTTCACCATTACAATTGCATCCTACAGAAGATATCCATGGAAGTATTTTGCGCTCAAAGCCCAATCATATGGAATGACCGGAAATGTGCTCATTCGCGGGTCGTGCCAGGTGGCTTTTTGCGAATCCGGAATTGTATGGCGAGCAAGTGAGTCAATTCAGATGCAGGATATGAATCCACCGTGGCCACATTGCATGGGCGAGAGATGGTAAGGTCCACTGCCATGAGGCAGATTTGGTTCCGGGGGCTGTAAGATCAACCGACCTACTCACTTTGCCATGCGAGACGTTGGTGCCGCTGAAGTTGACGTTCTCCCTCAGTTCCAATGCATAGTCTTGAGTAGTGGTACTACACTGCCACCGCGTCCTTGCTCATGATATGTAATCAAAGCAGTTACGCGGTGCTGGCACTCGGATGAAAAATGCGTTCAATCTACAGCCCGATGTATCTCTGAATGCCGTTGGTATACGACGTTGTTTCAACTGAAGACCGGTCTCTCCAATAACCCAATTGATGCGGAACGTTGGTCTATTTGAAATGTAGTTTTGGATCCAATTTGAACCTACCTATCAACATCACTGCACCGGATAAGGCCATTCTCCCCAGCCCTTTTTCCCATCTTCATCAAACAAATCATCTCCCCCAAACCCCCAAAGCCACTACTTATCCATCCACCAGCATACCAGTCAGCCTCCTCGAACAAAAATGCCCTCTCACTCCTCCTCGTCCTCCTTCCCTCTGCCCTCGCAAACCAAAGCGACCTACGCTTTGTCCCCTAGCGCCCCAATGACGGCGCTAGCGATGGAATCTGCGGTATTACCTCCCCCCTTTAGACCGTCCTGTCTTAGGCGTGTGATATCTAACACAACAAAGAAAGCCAAACCTATAAACCAATCGAATTGAAGTCTGCTACGATGGCCGGGAGGTCACATGATTTCCACGAGGTGGAGCGAACGTTCCAATGGGCATGCAAGCGTTTCGGGTTCCCAGAGGTAATACCGCCTTTGGGGGTGGCAGGTGGATGGCTGCATTGGGAGCGAAGACTCTAAGCACTGTAAATGGATAGGAAGTCGGCTTGATTACGACTTGTCATTAGAATGGACCAGAAAAGCAAGCAAGGCTTGAATGTTCAGAAGACAATGTGGAACGACATGGCTCTTTCGAACATTGCAGTCCAACTCCAAGACACTCACGGTACAATCTTTACTTAATTATTCACAGCAATCACAATGCCCATGAAAAATATCAATACTCTTTCAGTAGACAGCAGATAGTAGATACAAGAGTACAAAAGGCGCTAAGGAATATATCAAACACCCTTGGCGTGCCTTGGGTAGAATTGGGGTCCAAAAGCAGGCCTCGCTTACCCCTTTCCCGCTGCTGTACCACCCCCAGAGCACCACGGAAACCCGGTCTTCAAACACTCTTCGTCTCACCCACACCTCCTCAATTGTGTTATCTTCAACAAATCTGACAGTCCTTGCGAACCCTGCCATTTGCTTCTACCGTAGGTAAAGGGTCCAGACAGACTCGGAAAGACTCGCTCGCCTTTCCAAATTAGGGATTTGGGCGACTTGCATGCCTTTTCCTCCTTAAGCGCCCATTTCGAAACCAGGCCAACCAGGTCACTCAACCCATCCCTGCAATTCACAATCGAATGTGATTCTCTCTTTGCTGATGCAGTGAGCCGTGACCATGGTTGGTCTCTGCTAGGAGGACTAGCATGACTGATTTTCCCGGTACCGCCTACGAGCATGACCATGTTCAAGTGGGCCCTTTTCCCCATTGCTCTCCTGTCCAATGCGCGCTCTCGTTGCAAGTTGTCTGTGCCTCCCGCATCCATCCATCATCATTTGCGAGCTGGTCAATACTGATGTGGCACTATTCGCCGACCAACCTGCCTAGAAAGAATGAAGTGCCGTTTCATATCTGTCGCGGCCGCGTACAAGCCGTATAACACCGCTTTGCCCCCCCACTTCCTATAGACGACCTTTGTTCGCCAATGGTAATTAAAGAAGCTGGAGTTATGAGATTTCTTTGTTTATGATAATTATGGAGCGTCTGAGTGATTGCTTGGGCATTGTCCAGAAGACTTCAACAATATGGCTGGCCACTTCTGTTTCTTGTTGCTTTCCGAGGCTGCCGGAACAGCCTGGTGATGGAAAAGTAAAGGCGGCGGAAGAGGAAGAAGAAGAGGAAGACGGGGATGAGGTGGAGAAAATTGAGAATGAGAAAGAGCACCGACCACCACCTCTAGCTCGACATCGAGCTGGCTCGTCCCTTTCCATCCCAATATCAAGTGCGTGATTTCCATCCGAGCAAGCTCATAACAACCTTGCTGACATGATCTTCAGAATACAACTCGTCAATAATCAGCACAGAACCGCGACCGCAAGGTGCACTAACAGTACCGACCTTCGACTCCGATGACGACCATCCCACCTATCGAAATATAACTCCGGGATCGCAATGGCATTGGCTAATGGAAAGCAAGAGCTTAGCGTCGATGGCACCAGTCAAGGTCAAGGACAAGGATGGACCCAAACGCAGTCTGTCCCGAAAACGTGCAGCGAACAAAGACAAAGACAAGGACAAGGCTAAAGACAAATCCCCGGAAGTCGAAGAAGTCCCGCGATCCTATTCCCCAATCCCGCGAGCGCCAGCGTTCCGACCGCTGCAATTGAGCATCTACATCCCTGGTAACCAGTTACCCGATCTCGCTACCTTATTCAGCGACGGTAAAGAAGAGGAAGACGAGATACCACCAGTCCCCGAGATCCCACGGCCTTCCAAAGCCATAATGAGATCACGGTCCGAATCAGTGGTATCCGGCTACGAACTCAACTCATATTCCGTCCCACGCAAACCGCTCATGTCGCGAGCATCCTCAACCGACGGCGTTCGCCCAAGCATGGAAAGCGGCAAGACCGGCGCCTCATGCTGGACCCAACGACGAGACTCCCTGCACTGGTCGCGCTACCCTCTTGGTGAACGTCGGCCCAGCATCGCCACGACAGGTACAGGCCACTCAACACAAGACTTCCTCGACATGCTCAACGCGCCCCTTCCCCCTCTCCCCCTACATACCCTCAAAACGAACATCGCCCCGGAACCCGCCGCCTCTATCTTCCGCCGCGCTAGCGAGCAATCCAAACGCCTCCAACTGCACCTCGAAGAACGCCAGCAGTTAGCCCCGGAATGTGACACCATCCTGGAAGAAAAGTCGCTCAAATCACCGGTCTCCCCTCTGTCCCAAATCACACCCTCCTCCGCCCCCGACCCGGAAGATTTCCTCGCCTCAACCATGCCTTCGAAATCAACCACTCCCGCCCCCGAACTCCTTCGCGAGCCGACCCCTCCACCCCCCTGCCTTCTCCCCATCCAATC
>JAABUQ010003881.1_pt1 | contig 26483 bp, 26 predicted proteins | sample 5560001 | NCBI WGS metagenome assembly JAABUQ01 (sample SAMN10711888, study PRJNA513371) | rock metagenome | isolation source: Antarctica rocks | place: Antarctica: Victoria Land, Finger Mt nord | collected 2015-12-18 | reverse complement strand
GGCGAACCCAGACGTACCGCGCTACCGGCGAACGTGTGGATCAATCAGCCGACCGACGACAGCGCCGCAGCGTGAGCGCACACTATCTTACGCCAACTACCGGTGCCAAATCGCTTGACAAGTTCCGCTTACCTTCCGGGTTCCTCCGATGCTATTTCCAACAACTCTCGGACGGCCTCGAAATCTAGCGCCTCACCTTCGACTCGCAGTTTCGCGATTTCATCCGTGGAAAGCTGCTCGTGCAACGAGCTAACGAGGATATCATAGCTCCGTTTGTCTGTCTCGGGCAGCCTTGATACGCCGACTCTCCGATACGATGTATCGATGAACCCAAGCAACGCAGCGGCAAGACGCGACCGCCCACCCACCGCCGCGATCGCGGCGAGATGCTGAACCGGAAGAAGAATGGCCACATCCAACTGACCGAATGGCCTATTAGGAGCACGAGTAAGCGCCTGCTTTCCACATCGCTCTGCTTCGGCTAGATCGCCGTTGACGAGCAGATAGCTGCTAAGATTACTGAACATTACCAAGAACCAACGAGAGGCTACTACTCTGCCGTGTAAATCCAACATCAGATTCAACGCCTTACCGCAAAGCTCAATCGCCAACGCAGTTTCCCCAGAAGCGAATTCGATCTCGGCGAGCATGGATAGCCTCTCGGCCTGCCTATACACATCGGCGCCGTGGCGCTTCATCTGGCGACCTGATGCTACGAGCTCTGCTCGCGCCTGTTCGATCTTCCCCTGAGCACAGAGAACCCACGCCGTTGTGCTCGAGACAAAATAATAAATCTCTCCTTTTTTTTGGTTTTCCTCAACTTCATAATACCGCGTGGCTAGAGATAACGACTCGTTTGCCTGAGCAAACGATCCGACCCGCGCTTCCGCCAGCGCAAGCTGCGCGTACATAAACGCGATCCCCTCAGCATCGCCGGCACGTTCGAGAAATGGAGTCGCCTCTTGAATGAGGATGAGGGCGTTACGACTCGAATTGTACGTGTTTACGCGTGCTCTCCAGAGCCGTGCAATGAGGGCGTAATTGGCTTCCACATCATCGAGCTTCTCGAGAACATCGGCAACGTATCGACGCAGTTCTACGTATCGGTCTGCTGCGCCCCAAACTAAGCGCCAACCGCTAACGATGCGGGCAGCTAATGCGACGTCCGTCTGAGAGCGGGATCCCAGGCACCATGCAATTGCGGCGCTCGCGTTATCGAGTTCGAAACGCAAGCCAATCGCTTCGTCCAGTTTTTCGCGCAAGGCGTCGCCTTTAGTCGCGAGCCATTCGGCGTGACGTCGTGCAGTGTCCGTATACTCGGTAGTCTCCTTTAATCGTTCTAAGCTGAAGGCTCGAATCAATTCCAGCAAGGTGTAGCGGGGCTTATCTGCCACATGCACGACATTGACGAGAGATTTCTCGACGAGCCGAGTCAATAGACCGGCAACGTCTTCAGTGGAAAGGACGCCACCTGAACAGACGACTTCTGCAGCTTCAAGCGTGAAGCCACCGGCAAAGATGCTTGCGCGCTGCAAAAGCGTTTGTTCGGCTTCGGTGAGCAATCGAAAGCTCCACGAAATCGTCGCCTCCATGGTGTGCTGCCGTGGCGGCAAGCCGCGTCCTCCTGAGAGGATGAACGCGTCATTAAGGCGCGCGCGCAACGTGTCGAGGCCGGTCGTTGGCATGCGCGCCGCCGCGAGCTCGATCGCGAGCGGAATGCCGTCCAATTTACGACAGATGTCGATGATCGCCGGAATCTGATCGACACCGAGAGCCAATCGGGTATCGGCATAATGCACGCGTTGTATGAAAAGAGCCAAGGCAGAATACCTGTGTGCTTCTTCCAAACTCTCGATTGCGTTTTCTGGGATCTTAAGCGAGGGCAAACGATAGACGACCTCATTCGTCAAGCCCAGGAGCTCTCGGCTCGTGATCAAGATGGAGACCGAGGGGCAATCTCGCAGAAGCGCTCCGACGACATGCGACACATCTGCTATGACATGCTCGCAATTGTCCAGCACCAAGCAGAGCTTGCGGGATGAAAGGGTAGCGACGAGGGCAACTAAGGCTTCATCCGTTCCCGATAGGCTAATCTCGAGAGCCGCCGCGATCTGTTCGATGATCAAGCGGCCGTCGCGAAGCGAGGAAAGATCGACGAACGAAACAGGTGATCTCGCTTCCTGCAAACGTCGCTGCGACACTTCGATCGCCGTACGCGTCTTGCCGACGCCGCCGGAACCGGTGATTGTCACCAGGCGGTGGCGCTCCAGGAGCGGCGCGAGCTCGTCTACCTCCGGGCGGTTGATGAATGGTGTCAGGGGACGTGGAAGGTTGTTCGCAGGCGGTGGCAGTTCAGAAGGCGGCCGCCGAAGTTTTCGACTCCGAGCTCCATCAGCCGCGGCATCAAGCGTCTGGCGCTCGCGCGGCGAAACCCCGAGCGCTTCAGCAAGCAGAGCGACGGTTTGACGATATGGCGCACGACGCGCACCCTGTTCGATCGAAGCGACGGCCTTGACGCTGACCCCAGCCCGCTCGGCTAGACCTTCCTGCGAGAAGTTGGCTTTAAGGCGAAAAATCCGGAGCAGCTCCCCGAACGGTCGCGCCGATTGATTTGTTTCACGCACCGAGGGCGACGATGCGTCGAGTGCTTTCATCCTCCAGGCAGTGACAAGTCGATCGGAACAAGGGTTTCAAGCGGGCATTTTACACCCAGGCTCCGGCACAAAAACAGCGGCCGCGACCGTTTCACGGTCGTAGAGGGAGCGTGTTGCCGGGCGCCCGTTTCATGCATCGGGCCATGTCGTGTGTCCGCTCGAGCTCGATCCCAGCGATATGGCTGCGGCGAACTCTATTGGATCATTGGAGACGTGTCGGACGGGCCTCTGCGGGCAGCGTCACGTCGGCGTCGCGGCGCTCAACGGCGGCCGCGGTATACTAACAACTCCCTTTCCTTAGGGAAGCGGCAACGCCGATGAAAAGACGCCGTCCGGATCGAAGCGCTGCTTGATCTTTCTAAGCCGACCGGCATTTGCACCGTATGCTTGTGCGATCTGTTGATGTTGGTCAGGCGCTAACAGATTTGCGTAGCCCCCGGGCAACGCAAATGGCTCGAGGGCGCGCCACGCGTCTTCCACCCACTGCCGTTCCGCCACACCACCATCTTCGGCATGAGGCTCCCAGGCTGCGATTAGCTCCACCATAAAATGCGGCTGGCGCTGACCGAACGCGGTTGCGTCCGGACGCACTCGAGTCGGGGCGCCGCGGAAATGCTGCAAGGCGATAGCGGAGTATGGTGAGGTCTTCGTGTTGCCGGCCGCAACAATTGCCGAAACCGCCTCGGACGTCAGATCGGAGAGCCAGCATGTACGCAGATAGTAATGACGGCCGCTAATCGCCTGCGCGTCGAAATGCCCGAGCATAGCAGCATAGCTTGTCGGGGCGATTTCTGCCAGTAGAGGTGTGCCGAGGTGTTGTATATCGTCCAACACTTGCATCGTCGCCGATTCGCAGGTCCAGAGAGTTGCAAAGGAAACAATCGGGGAGCCGTCTGGGCCCGACGCTATGGCGGCCAAGACGCCGAGCTCGTCAGGCGCCGTGGCCGCCAATTGAGCGTAACGGCGCAACACCGTCTCGGCTTCAGAAATTGGATAGAGAATCGAGCCCGTGAATAGCTCTCGCACTTCATGAAGGCGAATGCGCATCGATACAACGACGCCGAAATTACCGCCTCCGCCTCGTAGTGCCCAGAACAATTCCGCGTTATTCTCTTCGTCCGCGGTCAAATGGCGACCATCAGCGAGGACGACATCGGCGCTGAGGAGGTTGTCTGCCGCAAGACCGTATCGCGGGCTTAGAAGACTGTAACCACCGCCAAGAGTGAGGCCGGCCATACCAACCCCGCTGTTGTTCCCTGTCACGGCCACCAAACTGTAAGGAGCCGCCGCTTCAATGACATCGATGCTTCTCGCGCCGCCCGAGACGGCCGCAGTCCGGGACTGTCGATCTACCTCGACCCCGCGCATCTTGGTGAGATCGATAACGAGGCCATCATTTCGCAGAGCACGGCCTACCCAGTCGTGTCCACCGCCGCGCACGGAAAGGGGAAGCTTGTGCTTGCGCGCGACGCGTATCGCCGCTTGAACGTCTTCGGGTGTTTCGCACAATGCAATAAGTGCCGGCTGACTCGCCACCGCGTCGTTCCAGATTTTGCGTGCGCGTTCGAAGGCGCTATCACGGGCTAGCACCGCGCTACCATTAGATTTCTTAAAGCTGTCGGACTCGGGCAACACAACGGTACCACGCATAAGCATCCGAAGATCATCTGATGCGCCGGCGGCAGATTGCGAAAGTTGACTCATCATTCGATCATTGTTCCTTTAGGACGACGCCGCGCGCGTAAGCGCTCCGGATTTGTGGTTGTCGCCAGCGATAATCACCATGATATCGACTTCTCGCCGCGTTCGCGAACGCATTAGAAGACAACAAAGCCACGATTGCTGCCAATCGATAGCGCGGGACGCCCTCTGCACTTGCGGCGCGGGGATTAATCCCCGACGCGCGGAGGTGAAGTCGAGTGGGACGATCCGCCCGGAAGCGGGATCGCGAAGATCAGCCCGCTCGTCAATTTGAGCGAAGCCGAGGTGCGCGCGCACCTTCACGTGCACGACGGTCCCTACAACGAACGATTGGATCGCGTATACACGAGCTGGGCTGCAAGCCGTGCACGCGCTTTCCAGTCGACGCGGCCGACCCGCGCTCGGGCCGCTGCGCGCGATTCGAGTCCGAATGCGGCCTTCACACAAGGCGTCCTAACCTAGTCGGGAATCGTCAGCTTCGAGCAATTCGAAAACAGTTTCCGACTTCGGACGTTGATCGATATTGTCGTAGAAGTGGCCCATGAGCGCGAGGCTCTCGGGACCGAGCATGCCGATCGTCACCGAGGAGATCCGTTGGTTAAGTTTTTCGACGTCGCTCAGCTCGGCGTGCGCGGCGAGCCAGGCTTCGACCGCGCTCTCGGTAGCGACGGCGGCTACGGCCTCGCTGAGGGCATCCGAATCTATCTTGATCTTCCTTAAGACGTAGGCGCTCATGCCACCCCGCCTCTTTGACGAAATAGTCGCCGGGATCGCCGCCGGGCAGAAATGCGCGGACCTTATCGATCGTGCGCGGCAGAAAATACACTCCGAGCATCTTCTCGCGCGGCCCGCGAGGCGGACGCTTGGTTAGGTCGAGCGGTTGCATAACGCGCGGACATCTAAGAACGACGAGCAGGCGCCGAGATCGGTGACAGCTTTGGTAAGCGAAGACTCAGCCACAGTATTAGCCCTCATTCTAATTGGAATTAGGAGCGTTGTTTTTGGATTCCCTCGCGACGCAAGAAATGACGGCTCCACGCCCAACAAGCTATCTAAAGCCAAACCGAACCTTGTTGTTATCCTGCTTGGATGGCGTGCCATATTCATTAAAGTAGCTGACGACGTCGAGAGCCAAACTCACCATGTTGACTCGCGGACCTTCGGACTCAACGTGCCATCAACCGACTCGGAGTTTGAAGCGCTATTTCGGTAATGCCGGATTAGAGACCGGTGTAGGCTGCTGCGACGATGTTGTTTTGAACGCTGTTCATCACGGCATCTGTTGGTGTTCCGTCCGTCATCACGCCTTCAAAGAAATAACCCGCAGCTCCGTCGCTGTTATCGCCGCCAATTCCTAGGATTATAGCTCCTTCCTGTTGCATCGGCGAATAACGCGGAGGAAGACGCGTCGGGCCAGTGGTGGTAAGAGCGCCCGCTTGCGCATTCCCTTGCCAAATGGTGTAGTACTGCTGACCGTCGTCCGCCCCCATATCGGTGACGAACGCACTTCCGGAAATAACGGGCAGACTACCGTAAATGCCGTTTTCAAGATCCAAGCCAGCTTGGTCGCCGCATGGAGTGCCGCCGCGACAGATAATGTTGATTGCGTCCATATGACCGGCGAGGGTATCAGTATTGCTCGTTTCGGCGTTGCCGAAGTCGAAGCAACACCTAACATTAATTTTTAGCGCAGAGGTCACCATATAGACGCCTTGCGGCTGCGCACCCGTTGCTATGTTTCTGGTGGTATCGTTGCGATATCCCATACCCGGAATGACGGCGATGCCATACAAATTGTGACCACCAGCCGTAATTGGCAACGCGTTGGCCACGGCCGGTAGATCATGGCCGCCCGGACCAGCACCGGTGGCGGCGCCTCCGGGGGGAGCGACGGTGAGATCGTTGTGGTTGGATGACTGGTCGTAGATCTTGCTTATGGTGCACATGGTGCTCGTGCAGAAGCTATCCTGCGAAGCTGCTTTTGCGTACCCATCGGAGAGCAGTCCGATTTCCATCGTAGTACCGTCGGACTGGCGCATGACTTGATAGAGCGGGCCGGCGTACGCAACATAGAGTGCGCGCGTCGTGCTGAATGCAGCGACACAAGGTGTGGCCGACGCATACAGATCGCATGGTCGCTGGTTACTCGCGGTCGGAGTGGTTGCGGTTGGAGCGGCGATGGGGGTGGCGATAGAAGTCGGAGTCGCTCTCGGAGTGACGCTGGTGTTCGACGAGCAACCAACAACGCACAACCCAGCGACAAGGTAGGCAAGAATCCTATGAACGTGACGCATCTGTGTTGACAACGCTGAACTCACAATCCGAATCGCATGGATGCTAAAAATATCGCCCCGAAGCGCACTATCGGCGCGTCGATGTTGTATTGCATATGGTAGAAGCGTGATATCCCTTGGCTCGGTCGAATAAGAACGACGGATCCGACAGACATACAAGCAAAACAGAGATCTTGGCATCGAGGTCGTCTCCTAATCTTAGGGGCACCTTTGCTCTATTTGCAGCAACAATGATACTTCCGATTAACGTGCCGGTCTTAGCAGCTGCGAACTTGCGGCATGATCCGCGCCATCTGCGACCGAGTCAGCCGACTTTGCGAACCGAATAGCATTGGTAGCGGGCAGACCATTAGCCAACAGTATATCGACGTTTGCAGCCGCTGGAGCGGCGTATTTTTTAAAGCGCTGTAGATGCTCGATGACATCGGTTTCAGTTCCCGTTAGAGACCTGGTTTGCTTTGTGAAGAAATCGAGTCGCGTGCCGGCGATCCAGTCGCCCAGCTCCGGATTTTCCGACCAATTGCGGCGGTTCGCGAGCTCCGTCGACATCATTCGCAGCCAATCCGCCGGAACGTCCGGTGCGGGGATCGGGCTGCAGATGCGGTTCTTTTCCGGCTCGTCTCGATATGCGAGCTCGACATGGGCGATAAACGCCGCGCTGAAGACGGGCTGGCACTGCCGCACGAATTGCAGCGTGATCCGATCGCGGGAAAACACCGGCTTGGGCGGCTTCGTGGGTAGGGCAGAGGCTGAGCAGTCGATATGCAGACAGTCTCGGTTCGTTGCAACGGCGCCACGTTCGAGAATGATCCGCTGCGTTTCGATCCGGGTCACGTGCCCGAGGCGCACGACGTTGCGGATCGTGCGGAGACGTTCGAGCTCGGCATCGCTAATGACCGCGCAATGATAGCCGGTCGGCATCACGGCGCCGTCGATCCGCCGAAATTCTTCGCACGCCTCTAACCTGGCAAACACCTCGTCGATCGATTGCGCTTCGGCCAGCGCCTCGACCTGATCCGCTAGACTGCGCGCTGTGCGCGGAAAGAACTTCGAACCAGGCTGAATGTTGCCTCGATTCAGTAGCCAGAAATCGCGCGGCACGATCCAACGGATTTGGTCCGGATCGGCTCCATTCTCCAGCAACCACAGGCATGCGTCCATTCCCGTCTTCCCGGCCCCGATCACGACATACGCGGCGTGGGAATGTGCGATACGGGGCAGCTCGTTCGGAGGCACGCAGATTATACCGGGAGCAACAGCATAGCGGGGCGGCCGCGCGGACGGCACCGATGGCTGCAAATATCTTGCGTCGACAAGCTTGTTCGCTTTTGCTGGACGCTGTTCACCGGAGAGTAGGGAGGTGACCGATCTATCATCCTCAACGTCGCTCATCGGAAAATACTGGACGCGCCCGGACGGTAGAAAGCGCTGCTGCATGACCTGATCGAAGTAGCTCAGTACTTCCTGACCGGACGCCAGCTCCTCAAAGCCCTTGTTGAGCCCCACCTTGTCTTCAGCACTGGAGCCTAGTGGGCGAGAGCTGACCCCGTAGAACGCAGACGGTTGATGCAGACGAACGAAGGGATAGGCATCGTTCCAGTGGCCGCCAGGCTTATGCTGCCTGTCTACAAGAGCCATAGTCGCCTGCGACTCGCTGATAAGCGTGTCGGCGAACGCCATACCCGTGGCGCCTGCTCCGACGATCAAGTAGTCAGCTTCGATCGATTGGCCGTTCATTGTGTTTCGTTTTTCCTCGATGTCTGTTTCCGGACGGCACTACGGTTGAGCCGCCGACGCGAAGTGGAGATACGGTGTCGGTAATGCGCGCGTTCGAAAAATCGGATGCAGAAAGATCGTGTCGCTCCTCCTACGTAAGGGGTCCGCTTAGCAACGGCGTGATATCGGCGCGAGATTGCCATAAAGGTCAGCGCGCCGAAATCGATCTCTGTCCGGAGAAACTCGCTGAATTTGCGGCAAGTAAATCTGGAATGCACGACGTCGCCGCGATATGTCGCCTCATCTCGCTGCCGCTGCAGCCGCGAGCTTTTCTCTATCGACCATATTCGTGAGCGGCAATCAAAACAAACGTGCACGGCCTGCGGATACGTGAAATCGCGTTGCGCGGATGCAGCCGTCGGCATAGCGTGCGCGTTGCCGGCGAGCGTCTGTTGACGGATGGGTGCCAGTTCATAGACAAATGATAAGGTCCGTGAAGCCGCGGTGGCAGGCACAGGTCCTACAGTTACTGCCACACTGGGTCACGACGGGCCGACGATTTCTCGGCCATGAGGATGCTCGCGTCGTGACGTATTCCTCACAGCCTTGCGGGGAGGGAGACGCGATTGGCACCGATCTTGCCGCACTGGTACAAACGGTCGCCGCGAATATATTGCGTCCGCAGGTCGCGGCGCAGACGGGCTGGCGCGAATGTCGACGCGTGGCACACGCGTTGCCGGACCGTCAACTAGCGGGGAAGGTGCTTTTCCTCGTCGATTGACACTTCGCGACCGACGAGTCCCTCCGACCCTATTTCAAGCAACTCTCCGACGGCCTCGAAATCCAACGTCTCGCCTTCAAGTCGCAGCTTCGCGATTTCATTTGCACAAAGCTGCTCACTTCGATCGCAGTACGCGTCTTGCCGACGCCGCCGGACCCGGTGATTGTCACCAGGCGGTGCCGCTCGAGGAGCGGCGCGAGTTCGTCTACCTCCGGGCGGTTGATGAATGGTGTCAGGGGACGTGGAAGGTTGTTCGCAGGCGGTGGTAGCTCAGAAGGCGACCGCTGAAGTTTTCGGCTCCGAGCTCCATCAGCCGCGGCATCAAGCGTCTGGCGCTCGCGCGGCGAAACCCCGAGCGCTTCAGCAAGCAGCGCGACGGTTTGACGATACGGCGCACGACGCGCACCCTGTTCGATCGCAGCGACGGCCTTGACGCTAACCCCAGCCCGTTCGGCTAGACCTTCCTGCGAGAAGTTGGCTTTAAGGCGAAAAATCCGGAGGAGCTCCCCGAACGGTCGCGCGGGTTCGCTCATTTCACGCACCGACGACGACACGTCGCGTTCGCGAAGTGCCATCCGCTGAGATCCCCAAAGCGGTGTGTGGTTTCATCCTCCAGAAAGCAACAAGTGCTGAGTAGCAAAGGTTTCGGGCGCCGCTTTATCCTACAGGACGCGTTTTGGCAGCACCGGCCCGCGCGCGAGAGAACTCAGTAGGGGAGGAATCGGGGCGGTGAGTACGGCCCGCATCTCTCGCTAGCGCAACACCCAAGCGGTCTGCACTTACATTGTCGGGGACTTGGATGACGATCGATTGACCGGCGTCACCGAGTAACGGCAACGAAAGCGCCTCGTATACGAACTCGCCGACCGCGGGCGACATGATTCGCGTGCGATGGGACCCAAACGGCGCAGCCACGTCATAGGCGTCCCACGCGGCTGCGAAGATGGGATCTTCACGAAGATCCGCTTGAAGGCCGCGGTATACCGGATCGTCCACCAGCCGGCCAGCTCCTACACGCACCATCGCGACGAGCCGGCGCGCAAAATTTTCGAAGTTGTCGCCGTGAACAGCACGCATGCGATCGTCGGCGAACATGCGCCGAACGATGTTAAACGGCGAACCGCCGGGCGGCTCGATGTCCCAAACGAGCGTCATCGCGCGGTTCCAAGCCTGCACGATCCACTGGGCCGTGCAAATGTAAGCGGGCGCCCATTCGATGGCGGCCAACGCACCGAGCGCGAGCGGGGCAACACGATCGTCCGGCGTTTCGTCCATGCTAGGATCGGCGAGGCTGCGAATGTAGCCGGCTTCATCATCGGTCAGTAAGAGCGCGCGAGCGATTGCATCGAGCGTTCTCACGGATACACCGTCGGCCGTGCCGTTTTCGAGCATCGTGTACCACCTGACACCGACACCGGCGAGCACTGCCACTTCTTCGCGCCGCAAGCCCGGAACGCGACGATGACCGGAGCCTGGATCCAAAGCGACGTCTTGCGGACGCACGCGCGCTCGACGGTTACCTAAAAACCGGCCAAGCTCACGCCGACGCTCGGCATTGACTGAACCTTCCGACACACTCTTCGCCTCCTCGCTGGCGATGCGACTTCTCGTCCGATGCAGCGTCTCAGACATGAACTCCTATTGCTACCATCGCGCGGGGGCTGGTTGGGGGTCACGCGCTCAGGTATCGTGCGGTTTATGGAAAAACACGATTTTAAGAAAGACACTTTTGCTCGAATCCTCGCGCGCCTGCCCGGTGATCGGAACGTTTCGGCCACGGCCGGAGTACGCGTGTTTCCTTCCGGAAATGCGTGGCTCGCAGATTCGCACGCTTGCAACATCGCAGCGGATCACGCACAAAGATGACACCGAAGATCTACACCGTCGGTGACGCGACGGTCACGAAAATCTCCGAACAAACGCTGGACGCGGTGGCGCCGGCTTGGCTTTATCCAGATTGGGATCCGCGCGAAATTGAAAAACACGCGGCCTGGCTCGTACCCGGCAACATGGACCCCGGGCGTGAGCATCTTATCATCAGCATACATGCGTGGCTCGTTCGATTGAACGATAAAGTCGTTCTCATCGACAATGGATCAGGCAACGATAAGGAGCGGCCGCGGAATCCGGTCTTCCATCGGGAGCACACGCCGTATCTTGAGAATCTTGCCGCTGCCGGTGTGCGGCCCCAAGACGTCGACTTCGTACTGAATACGCACCTGCACGTGGAACATTGTGGCTGGAACACGCGGCTTGTCGGCGGCGAATGGGTGCCGACGTTTCCCAACGCCCGTTACGTGTTTGCGAAGACCGAACTCGACTACTATGCGAGCGCGGAAAGCCACAACGAAGTCAATGTCCCGAGCCTGGGTGTTTACGAGGACAGCGTCGCTCCGATCGTGCGAGCCGGCCTCGCGCAAACGATCGGAGCGGAAGGCGGCCAAGTGCTCAAGGGTCTCACGATGATACCGACGCCCGGCCACAGCATCGGTCACATGTCGATCAGCCTCAAGTCAAATGGGCACGAGGCGCTCTTCGCCGGCGACGTGATGCACCATCTAATACAGGTATACCGCCCCGAGTGGAATACGATTTTTTGCGAGTGGCCAGATAAAGCACGCGCGGCGCGCCTGTGGGCACTCGACTACGCGGCCGAACGCCAGCTGATGCTCTTCACCACCCATTTTGCAGAAGCGTCCGCCGGCCACGTAGCGCGCGACGGCGACCACTACGCGTGGAGTTACGTATAGTGTCATAGGCCGCGTCGAGAAGACGACCGTGCTGGTACCGCGCGGCTACGACGTCCACGCGGCGGACGTGCTGTCTCACGTGGCAAGATAAAGCCGACAACGGCTCACGTTTCGCGAATGCGAACTCCAGCTACGCCGCGGACGCCCGTCGCTGTTGTTCGTCGAATTCGAGGCGAAGCCGGACCTTCGCGCGCGAGATATAGGTCTTCACCGTTCCGATCGGGATATCGAGTGTGAGCGCGATTTCCCGGTATCGCAAACCTGAGATGTAATAGAGCGCGAGCACGTCTCGATATTTCGGCGGCAGAGCAGCAAGCGCCGCGTGAACGCGACTCGCTTCAATCTTTGCGAAGGGCGATTTCGTCCGGCCCGAGTTCGAAGACGTGTCCCGCTTTCGCGGTGAGGAAGGACGCCGCGATGGCGCCTCGGCGTCGGCGAATGGCATCGAGCGAGGCGTTGCGCGCGACCCTGAAAAGCCAGCGCGCGAAGGGGCGTTCCGGTCGAATCTCGTCGAGCCGGCGGAACGCGCGAAGAAACGTATCCTGAGCGATGTCCTTGGCTTCCTCTGCGTCGCGCGTCACCCGGTACGCAAGCCGAGCCACGGCGGGACGATAGCGGTCGACGAGTGATGCGAACGCTTCGGAAGAACCGCGGCGTGCCGCTTCGACGAGAGCCGCGTCTCCGGCAGCCCAGGCGTGCGGCGGTTGCGCCTCCGATGTGGGGTCGATCTCGAATTGGCCGAGCATGTGCGTCGTCACGGGCGATGGGATCGACGCCCGATCGGCGGCTTTTTCGAGACGGGTGCGCTCGCAGCGACCGTGAATTGCAACCGCTCGTAGTAGTCGCCCATCGGTTCGACGGGGCGTTGCAGCAGTTCACGGAACCAGGCGACGATCGAAAATTCCGCTTCGGCTCTCGAGCTCTTTATTGGCACAACCGTTCGCTTTCGTTCAACTTCTGTGACTTCGAACGTCAATTCAGCGAGGTTGGCGCGAACGACGCTCTGTATTGGCCGGGTGTAACGCCCAGGCGCCTTCCGAATGCACGACGCAGAATCTCGGCACTGCTGAAGCCGCTGGCGCTCGCAACCTCATCGATGCTCTTGCGCGTTGATGCGAGCTGGCGTCGAGCCGATTCGAGACGCAGATCCTCGATGTGACGCCCGGGCGTCGTGCCCACTTCCGCTCGAAATAAACGAGCAAAGTTACGCGGACTCATCGCCACGCGCCGAGCGAGCGCGTCGACGGAGAGCTCGGTATCGATATTGTCCGGCAGCCACGCAAGCAACGTATCGAGCGGCTCGGTAACGCCGGCTTGTGCGGCGAGCGTTGCGCTAAGCTGCGGTTGGTTCCCCGCACGTTGCAGAAATACGACCATCATCTGCGCAACTGCGAGAGCGCCGGATTTTCCTATGTCGTCTTCCACCAGCGCAAGGCAAAGATCGAGGCTGGCCGCTACTCCGGCGGACGTGTAATACTTCTCATCTCGAACAAAAATGGGTTGCGGATCTACGGCAATGCTGGGATAGTCCCGTGCCAGTTCGTTCGCCCAGTTCCAGTGCGTTGTGGCACGCCGCCCGTCAAGCAGCCCGGCTTTTGCCAATACGAACGCACCTGTGCCGATCGAACCGACGCGGCGAGCTGTTGTGCTCTGTTCCTTGAGCCAGCCCAGAAATTCCGGTTGGTACTGCAACTCGTGCGGCGCCATGCTCCCAGCAACAAGAAGGGTATCTATCGGCCCGCGAAATTCGCGAAACGTTTGGTCAGTCTGTACTGGCGAGCCGATATGACTAGAGACAATACGATCCGCCGTAGACGAAATAACGTTGATTTCATATTCCGGCTGTCCGTTATAAAGCGAGTTGACGTTGCCAAACACGTCGACAGGTCCGAATAGGTCGAGTGCCTTTACTGGCGGCACGGCGACAATGACAACACGAAGCGGGCTGCGCGTTGCCGAGCGTCGATGATCGTCAACCGGGTCGGGAAGGCCAGCCGCACGACGCCTAGAGATCGTCACCTGCGGGCTACGTTGGGCGTTCGCCGCTGTCGGCGGCGCGGTTTGTTTAAGCGATTTATTTTGAGCGAGCACGATTTCCTTAGAAGGTAAGACTGTACTGGATCGTGCGAGAGATGATACTGCCGATCAACCTGCGGCGGCAGGCACAGGTCCTACGGGTAACTACCACAGTTCGATCAACGGGAATCGAAGACGAGCGATTCGTGCGCGGTCGTCGCCCGTTTTCTGACGGCAACCCCTACATGGAGTTGTACGGCGGCAGCGGTATCGTGGTGAAAAGAACCGCGTGGACGAGAACCGGCCAATGGTCGGGAAGCACCGTGCTGTGGACGCCAATGGCGAATACCGCGTGCCACCTGCCACCATCATCTTGAAAAACAAGAGGTTCTGGAAGTTCGTGATGGGTTACGCCGGCCGCGGCGATTTCGCGCGAAACGCGCCCGCGTCGATAGCGGCCGCCCCGCCCATGATAAGCTTTGCGCCGACAGCGGTACGCGAACTCAGGATCGCCTCGGTCGTGCCGGAGGAGGCCTGCGTTCGCTCGCCGCCGGCGGGGCGAGACGCACAGGGTATTAGGTCGTGCCGCGAATGATACTGCCGATCGAGACGCGGCAGCAGGCACCGGTCCTCCAGTTACTGGTACACCTCGGTAACCAACGAACCTCAGCTCGGCGTCAGCCTCGCAGTTCAGAAGTCGTGCGCCATCCGAGCATAAGTACCCCTGGTTGGCGTTCCCAATGGTCGCGAATGCTGCGGCCGTTATCAGTGAATCTTACGCATCCATCACGTCCACGTTGAGCGGCCGTCAACCCGCGGCAGATCAGCTCCATTGTCGCGATACAGATGCCGCGCTTTCCGATGTGCTGAGCGCAAAGGTCTTCATCGCGCCTTCGCTCGCGTCGCCAGACCGTGAACTATCAGGGAAGGTAATTCTCTTGGTCGATTGATGCTTCGCCATCGACGGATCCCTCCGAACCTATTTCAAGCAACTCACGGACGGCCTCGAAATCCAACGTCTCGCCCTCAGTTCGCAGCTTTGCAAGTTCGTTCGCGGAAAGCTGCTCGCTTAGGGAAGTGACCAGGATATCATGGCTCCGTTTGTCGGTCTCTGGAAGTCTCGATACGCCGGCTCTGCGATACGATGCATCGACGAATCCAAGCAACGCGGCGGCAAGATGCGAGCGCCGCCGCACGGCCGCGACCGCGGCGAGGTGCTGAACCGGAAGAAGAATGTCCGAATCCAACTGATCGAATGGCTTATTAGCAACGTACCTAAGCGCCTGCCTCCCGCATCGCTCTGCTTCGCTTAGATCACCATTGAGGAGTTGATAGCTACTAAGATTACTGAACTGAGCCGAGACCGGACGAGAGGCTCGCGCTCTGCCGTGTAACTCCAACGTTAACTCCAGCGCCTTACTGCAAAGCTCGATCGCCAACGCAGTTTTCCCGGAAGCGAATTCAATCTCGGCGAGAACGCTAAGCCAGTACGCCTGCGCATCCACATTAGCGCCATGGCGCTTCATCTCGCGATCTGCTTTTACGAGTTCCGCTCGCGCCTGCTCGATCTTGTCCTGAGCACAGAACACCCACGCCGTTGAGATGGAGACAAAGTAATAGTCTGCCCCCTTTTTCCGAATTTCATCCGCTTCATAATACTGAGCAGCTAGAGATAACGACTCATTTGCCCGAGCAAACGATCCCACCGTAGCTTCTCTTAACGCAAGCTGAGCATACATCTGCGCGATCCCCTCGGCGTCGCCTCCGCGCTCAAGAAATGGAGCCGCCTGTTGGATGAGCCCGCGACCACTCGCGGTGAGATCGCCACCACTCCCTAGGTACGTGATCAAGCGTGCTCTCCAAAGGCGCGCGATGAGGCCGTAGTTCGCCTCCACATCGTCGAGCCTCTCAAGAACGTTGGCAACGTGCTGACGGAGTTCGATGTAACGGCCGGCCGCGCCCCAGACTCGACGCCACCCGCCGACGATGCGGGCAGCGAGTGCAACGTCAGCCTGCGAGCCCGATTCTAGGCACCATGCAATCGCGGCTCTCACATTATCGAGTTCGGAACGCGTGCCGAACATTTCATCCAGTGGGTTTGCGTGCAAGGCGTCGCCTTTAGCCGCGAGCCATCCGGCGTGACGTCGTGCGATGTCCGTATGCTCGCTCGTCCTGTTCAATCGCTCCAAGCTGAATGCTCGAATCACTTCCAGCAAGGTGTAGCGCGGTTCATTCGGCACATGCAGGACATTGACGAGAGATTTCTCGACGAGCCGAGTCAATAGACCAGCAACGTCTTCGGAAGAATTGGCGGCATCCGAACAGACGATTTCTGCAGCTTCGAGCGTGAAGCCGCCGACAAAGACGCTTACACGCTGCAACAGCGTTTGTTCGGCTTCGCTCAGCAATCGGAAGCTCCACGAAATCGTCGCTTCCATGGTCTGCTGCCGTGGCGGCAAGTCGCGTCCTCCCGAGAGGATGAACGCGTCATTTAGACGGGCACGCAGCGTTTCGAGGCCGGTCGCCGGCAAGCGCGCCGCTGCGAGCTCGATCGCGAGCGGAATCCCATCCAATTTACGACAAATCTCGATTATCGCCGGAATCTGATCGACACCGAGAGCAAACCGCGAATCGGCATACTGCGCTCGTTGAATGAACAGAGCTAAGGCAGAGTATCTTTGTGCTTCTTCGATACTTTCGATCCCGTTTGCCGGAATCTGAAGCGAGGGCAACCGATAGACGACTTCATTCGACATGCCAAGAAGCTCACGGCTCGTGATCAAGATGGAGAGCGACGGACAACCTCGGAGAAGCGCTCCCACGACACGCGCGACATCCGCTAGGAGATGCTCGCAATTGTCCAGGACCAGGGTGAGATTGCGAGATGCAAGGGCGGAGACCAGCGCAGCTAAGGCTTCATCACTTCCTGAAAGGTCAAGTTCGAGAGCCGCCGCGATCTGTTCGACAACGAAGCTGCCATCGCGGAGCAGAGACAGATCGACGAACGAAATAGGCGATCCCGCTTCCCGCAAACGTCGATAAGACACTTCGATCGCCGTACGCGTCTTCCCGACGCCGCCGGAACCGGTGATTGTTACCAGGTGGTGCCGCTCCAGAAGCGGGGCGATCTCGTGTACCTCCCGCCGCTCGATGAATGGTGTAAGGGGATACGGAAGGTTGTTCGCAGGCGGTGGCAGTTCAGAAGGCGGCTGCCGGAGCTTGCGGCTCCGAGCTCGATCGGCCGCGACATCGAGCGCTTGACGTTCGCGATGCGAAAGCCCGAGCGCTCCGGCAAGCAGCGTGACGGTTTGACGATATGGCGCACGACGCGCACCCTGTTCGATCGAAGCGACGGCCTTGACGCTGACCCCGGCCCGCTCGGCTAGAGCCTCCTGTGAGAAGTTGGCCTTGAGCCGAAAAATCCGGATCAGCTCCCCGAACGGTCGCGCAGATTGGTTTGTTTCACGCATCGTGAGCGACGATGCGTCGAGCGTTTTCATCCTCTAGAGATTGACAAGTCGATCGGAACAAGGGTTTCAAGCGGGCCTTTTACACCCAAGCTGCGGCACAAAAACGGCGCAACCGTTTCACGGTCGTAGCGAGCGGCGTGTCGGCGGGAGCTCGTTTGATGCGGCGCGATCGCTGCCGCGAACTGAGTTGGATCATTGGCGACGTGTCGGTCGGGCATCGGCGCGCAGCTCAAGTTGGCGTCGCCGCGTTCAGCGTCGGCGGCGGCGCGGTACCGACTCCCTATCTTAGGGAAGCGGTATCGCCGATGTGAAGATGCCGTCCGGATCAAAGCGCTGCTTAATTCGTCCTAGCCGGTCGGTATTGGCACCGTAGAAATTCCTGCAATTAAGGCATGCGTTCAAGTTGTTCGTTAATTACCGGGCACGAAGATTGCGCGCGCGACGCGCTACACAGCACGATCCGCGCCCTACAAATGTACGCATGCAGAGTTTCCGCTTACGTGGCATCGCTGCGGCCCTCGGATTGCAGATAGCAAAATCCCCATTAGCAAACCGGAGTGCATCGACGCATGCGCAAGCGAATGGCAGAAATCGTTGCGTAAGTGTCTTCTAACGCTCTAACCGACACCGGTTTGTCATCAGTATTATGGTGATGTCCGCCATGGACATCACGAATTCGAAAGAGAAGTTGCATCATGAGCGACGAAGAACGCATTTCACGTGGCACGCATTGGGACGATGCCGTCGCTGACTACGAACAGTACCTCGAGACTTTGAGCCGACAGTTCGCGGACGAAGCGATAACCATGGTCGGGGGCGTGGGACCCGGGGCGAGCGTCCTCGACGTCGCAGCGGGAACCGGTGCGCTCAGCATTGCGGCGGCACGTGCTGGAGCGCGCGTTCTCGCGACGGACATTTCGCCCGCGATGGTCAGCCGGCTGGCCGAACGCCTCGCCATGTTTCCCGGATGCTCGGCGAAGGCGATGGACGGGCAACGGCTCGAAACGCCCGACGGCGCTTTCGACGCCGCCTTCTGTTTCTTCGGGATCTTCGTTCTGCCGAATTGGCGTCTAGGGCTGCGCGAGCTGTTCCGAGTGGTGCGGCCGGGCGGCCACGGGTGCGTGCTAACGACGCGCGATGCCCTCGGCGCCGGTCAGAATCTCATCCTGTTCGAAGCGCTGCGAGCGGCCTTTCCTGAGCGCAGCTTACCTGCGATGCCCGAGGCGCTCAAGCTGCTGAGCGAGCCAAAGTCGTTCGAAGCCGAGATGCGGGCCGCGGGCTTCGATGACGTCGAGATCCGGGCCGTCGAGCGGACCTGGTCGGTCCCGTCGCTGGATTCGTTCGCGGCGAATCTCGATCGCATCTACAGCTCCTATCCTCCCTACGTCGACCTCGAGCCGATACAGCGCGATGCGCTCAAGCCCGTGCTCGTCGCTTACGCGCGAAAGCACGTGACGCCGGGCGGAGCCATCGAAATACCGACCGTTGGCCTGCTCGCCGTGGGTCGCAAGGCCGAGTGAATTGCATCGCGCGACCTTTCAGCAGACCGCTAAACAAGTGTGCACGTGTCTAACGTAAAAACTCGCAGAGCTCCGCGGCGCATTACGAAAGCTCCAAATAATGCGACCCTGATCGGTGCCGGGTTCAATACGAACATGAAATCTGCTGGCGTTTGAACATGGCTGACTCGGTCATCGGCATTCTCATCGCGCTACTCGTGACGACCATCCCGCTCGTCGCTCTCGCGAAGCGCGTCAACATCTCGTATCCAATCGTCCTTGTAGTCGGAGGGCTCTTCCTGGGCTTCGTTCCGGGTTTGCCGAAAATCCAGCTCGATCCCGACGTCGTGTTGCTCATTTTTCTGCCGCCGCTTTTGTATTGGGAATCGATAACGGCGCCGACAGATGTGATGCTCGAGAACGCTGGACAGATCGGTCTCCTCGCAATCGGGCTCGTAATCGCGACAACCATTGCTGTTGCGGTAGTCGCCCATGCGATCGTTCCGAGCATGCCGTGGGGTGGCGTTCGTGCTCGGAGCGATCGTGTCGCCAACCGATGAATTGGCCGCGATCCCCGTTCTCGAATACTTTCGGCTTCCGCGGCACGTGACAGCGATCATCGAGGGCGAGAGCTTACTTAACGACGCGACGGCGCTCGTCATCTACGCAGCGGCGGTCGGCGTCGTCTCCACCGGCGTATTCCAGCCAGGATACACGCTGCTTCGATTTGCCGCGGCCGTGCCGGGTTCGCTAGTCATTGGCTACGCCGCAGGCCGGCTGGGCGTTGAACTTTGGCGACGGACCAGGGATCGGCAATTGCAGGGCGTTATCCCCGTCGTTCTTCCGTTTCTCGCATACTTTCCGGCGCAGAAGTTTGGTCTCTCGGGCGTGCTCGCCGTCGTGACCGCCGGCGTCTACGTCAGTCGTCTCAGCCCCCGCGTCATGGAGGCCGCAGCCCGCACGCAGATCATCGGCTTTTACAATACACTCGTGTTCCTCGTCAACGCCCTACTGTTTTTGGTCGTGGGTCTCCAACTCCACGATGTTGCAAACGCGGCCTTTCGGCAGCACTCGCGGGAAGTCGTTATTGGATACGCCGTCGCGGTCAACGCCGTTCTCGTCGTTGTGCGCCTGGCCTTGGCGGTGTCGGCGGAGTACGCGCCGACGTCCGCACCAGCCGACCATGCCGCTCCCAGCTGGAAGCATGCACTCGTCGTGGCCTGGTCGGGCTTACGAGGAGCGGTCTCGCTCGCGGCCGCCCTGGCGATCCCGCTCGTCCTTCCGGACGGATCACCCTTTCCCAATCGCGACCTCATCGTATTCGTGACGTTCTCCGTGATCTTGGTGACTCTCGTGGGGCGGCGGCCTTACGCTGCCTTTGGTCGCGAAGCGATTACATGTCGAGGGCGGGACGGAAGAAGAGGACGAGCTGCGGCTCGCACTAACGCGGAGCACCGAAGCCGCCATAGCGCGAGTCGGTGAGCTTGAATCCGAGGGCCGAATCGACGCCACGCATGCAGAGACAATGCGAGCGAAATTTGTGGACCACCGTGACTTACAACACTCGGGAGACGATGGCGACGCCCTCAGCCGCGCAGCTCAGCATAGAGACGTGGAACGCGAAGTGATCGCCGCTCAACGAGAAGCAATCATCGCGCTGCGCGAGGTCGGCGAAATCGACAACGTCGTTATGCGGCGCGTTCAAGCCGACCTCGATCTGGCCGCTTCCCGCAGTACTCTGAGCGAGTAGGCTGTGGATCGCGCTCTACATGGCGTCGCCGGGCCTGGAACTCAGTGTACCATGGCCGCTTCGTGACGAGGCGTAGGTCAAGTAGTTGACGCGGGGCTCGTGGTTTTCGCGCGATGCGAAATCCGTAGCAACGTTCCGCCGACTTGTGAAAGAGCTACTGATTGGCAGAAATCGTCGGTTTGTTGTCTGCTAATACTATCACCGATGTCGCATGACGACGGTATCATACGACCATATGAACGTCCCCTACCGAAACGCCGCGGCGCCACGCCCTCGCTTGCGGTGGATCATCGACCGTCCCACTCGGCCGCTCGAAACTGAGTGTCCGCATCCGGTTGCCCGCTGGGGAATATGGATGCGCGGATCGACCGACTTTAAGGAGAGGCCAATGAACCCTACTGAGCCCAATACGAAGAACCGCTTCTCCGCCATGAACATCTACGGTTTCATAGTCCGCACGATGCGTGCGGTTCACATGTGCTTCTGCTGTCCGTGCAACGAACTCGGCGGCGATGACTTCATCGAACGCCAGAACAAGAACGCCTACCAACGACGCCCGGTTCAGCAACTCGAACGCATGGCTACGATGTCGCGCTCAATGTCCGCGCCGCGTTATTCTGGATTTTCACCTCAGGTAAATAATCTTTAAAATGAAACCTCCACGCTTCAGAGGCAAGCCCGGTTTACGGTCACGCGCTTCGTTTCGGTCACCGTTGTCTCGTGCACGACGTTTGGCGATCTCTCCAGCGCCTGGGCCCAACGGAGTTAATGGGATCTATCGGAGAAATAATGCAGCGCTCACTATCATGTTGTCTCGTTACTCTCTGCGCCATAGCGACTATGCTTTGCGCAAACGTTGCGTCTTGCCAGGCTGATGAGGCGGGCCGAGGCGAGGTGGAGGTGCGAGGTAAGGAATTGCTACGGGATGGTCAGCGCTGGATTCCGCACGGCTTCTACCAGATCGCCTTTGAAGTTGCCCCCGGCAATCTCAGGCGTGCGGACCACCCCTTCTGGACGACGGCCTATAACCAGTACACGCCGGAAGAGTATACGGAGATGCTTAAAGCCGGGGCCGACTCCGTGCGTCTCCAGATAGCGCAGGCCGGGGCAGATCCGCAAAGCCCTTTGTTTGACAGAGCGTTTCTCGATAAGGCGCTGGGGGCGATCCGTGCCGCGCGTGACGCAGGCCTAACAGTTATGGTGTGCGTGCAGGATGAATCCCACGTCCCCGGAGTTAAGCCCATCGACCTTCCGGATGATGGGACGCGCCGGGTGTGGAGCCAAATCGCACCGCAGTTTGCTAACGATCGAGGCGTGCTTTTTGAGCTCCTCAATGAGCCGCGTCCGCAGCCCAACCCGCCGAACTGGAGAAAATGGAAAGTAGCGATGATGGAGACGCTGCGCACCGTACGGCAGGCCGGGGCGAGAAATGTTGTGATCGCTGACGGGTTGCGTCTGGGACATGTGCTCGACGGCGCACCGCTACTGGACGATCCCCAGGTTGCATATGCTTCGCACCCCTATGCGGTGCGGCAATACAGCCAGACGCGCCAGGCCTGGGACGGGTGGTTCGGCAAGTTTTCCCGGAGAGCGCCGGTGATCATCACGGAGTGGGAGAACGGCGGGTATTTTTGCAACGCAGACACGCCTGAATCTGCCGTGAAGTTCATCCAATACTTGCAAGAACATGGGATTGGGCTGGAAGTGGGAACGTGGGATTGGGCACCAGCTGGTTTTGGAAGTGCCCGTTGGGGCTTCCCGGATGGTAAATTCTCAACCTACAGCGGCCTGTCGTGCCATAAACCCGGCTATGGTCTGGGGCGGGTCATCGAGACTTGGTACACCACTGGTGTTCCTGCGAACACACCTGAATAGTTGAGCTCAGATGCATCTTTCACAGATCGTGCTCTCGCTCACTTCGATCAACACCCCAAGCTTCTGATGCAGTCCGGAATTGACGCCGAAACTGAGTTGCGGCGTATCAGCTTACCGCTTGTCGAGCGCCTACCCGGTGTCGGGCAGAAGCTCCAGGACGACTTCCAGATCTTTCGCGTGGTTTTGCCAAACTTGCAAATTCTGCAGACTGACGGCAGCAATATCAAGACCGAGATGAGCATGTGACAGACGACCGCGACTGCTGATACTCGTGCTCGCGCTCACCGCCGGGAGGCGCCATTGTTCCGCTGGCGGCGACTCCAAACGACGGGCCCTTCACGACGGCGGTTAACACCGCAATGTCCAAAATGATGGACGGATGAACGTCAAGCCGTCGGGAAACGTCGACGACGATTTTGTCGCGACGATTGTCCCACATCATCAAGGCGCCATCGAGATGGCCGAAGGGGAACTGCGGTACGGCTGAAACGCACAACTCAAGCGTATCGCTCAAGAGATTATCGTTACGCAGCAGCAAGAGATCGCCGCCATGCGCCTCGCGGCGGGACAGCATCTTTCGCCGTGAATCTCGGCGACCAAGCAGCCTCCCTCACCTTAGGAGCATCCCTGTGAAGAAACGCTTCATCGCCGCTGCAGCAACGCTTATCATTTATGCATTTCACCGTGGCTCCAGCCGTCGCCGGACAGGCCCCGTTCGCGGCGTCGGCACCCGATACTCCCATTAGCCACCGCGACCGCGTCTACGCAGCCGAACAATTTTCTAATACGATTTCGGTGACGGATCCCGTCGACAACAAGCTCCTTGGAGAGATCCGCCTGGGCGATCCATCGCCCGGCAATTTCAGTCCACTCTATAAAGGGCAATTGCTCCTGCACGGCATGGGGTTTTCGCCCGATAATCGCACCATCGCCGTGGTTTCGATCGGATCGAATTCCGTCACGTTCATCGACACGGCAACAAATGCGGTCAAACACGTCACCTACGTCGGCCGGTCGCCGCACGAAGCGTTTTTCACCCCCGACGGCTCGGAAGTATGGGTCACCGTGCGCGGCGAAAATTACGTCTCGATCCTCGATGGCGCGACCTATGTAGAGAAGGCGCAGATCACCGTGCCAAACGGACCCGGCATGTGGATCTTTTCGCCCGATGGAAAATATGGATACGTCTGCTCGTCGTTCTCGCCGGAAAAGGTCGTCATCACGGTCGTCGACCACCACATCGTCGGACACGTTCCGCAGGCGAGTCCATCTTGTCCAAATATTGCCGCGACACCGGACGGCAAGCAGGTCTGGTTCACGCTCAAGGACATCGGCAAGACGCAGGTGTTCGACGCACGACCTCCGTTCGCGTTGTTGAGCACGCTCGATACCGGTCCGATTTCGAACCACGTAAACTTCGCGCACAATCGCAACGGCACGTTCGCGTATGTGACGATCGGCGGCCTGAATCAAATACGTTCGCAGGTCGGCGAAATGACTGACAAAGAATCAGGGTATCAGGGATGATTGCGACGAGAGATGGCGTCAAACTTAGTTACGAGGATAACCAAGCCGACGGCCCATCGATGATCCTTGTGCACGGACTCGGTTGCAACCATGAGTTCTTGGCGCCGCAAGCAGACTTTTTCAGCCGCTCACACCGCGTTGTTTCAGTAGATCTTCGGGGGCACGGTCAAAGTGCCGCTCCGCAGCAAGATTACACAATGACCGCATATGCCGAAGACGTTGCATGGTTGAGCAACGAGCTGAGCTTGGTTAAGCCCATTCTCGTCGGACACAGCATGGGGGGTAATGTTGTCTTGCAGTTTGCGAAGATACGCCCAGACTTAGCTGCTTCCGCGGTATTGATTGATACCGTTCTGTTTCCATCGCAAGGCTTTCTCGATGCATTGCATCCTCTTGTTGAAGCGTTGCAAGGTCCGGACTATCTCGAGTCTCTGCGGGCGGCGCTTGAGTCATTGTGTCTCGTAACGGATCGACAGACAAAGCAGCTCATCGCTGCAGTCCAGGCCCCGCAGCACGTTCTCGTGTCTGCACTGCCGAATCACCTTGAAAAGTATGACTCCGTTTCGGCAGCCGCAGGCTGTACGGTGCCTGTTGCATATATCGGTGCGGCAACTCCGTTGGCGAATCTCGACAGCTTCGCACGCTATACACCGCAACTCGTTGTCGGACGAACTCTCGGGTCGGGACACTTTTCGCCGATCGAGGTTCCTGAGCAGATCAATTCGATGCTGAGTCGCTTCATTACAACAAGTTAGCGGAAACCGGAAAAGACGCGAACTGCCAATGCACGCATACGTTGTCGAAGAGGCGGACGGTCCGTTCGTCCTTGTCGAACGACCGAGGCCGACGGTTGGGCCGGGCGACGTGCTCGTGCGCGTACGGGCCAGTGGCGTCAATCCGCTCGACACGAAGATTCGCGCAGGAACGGCGGCGCATGCGCGACATCCGTTGCCCGCCGTCGTCGGGCTCGACATGGCCGGCACGGTCGAAGAAGTCGGATCTGGGGTCCGTGACTTTCGACTCGGTGATGAAGTCTTCGGGATGGTCGGCGGTGTCGGCGGCATCCCGGGCACGTTAGCGGAGTTGGTTTCCGTGCCGGCCGCGCTTTTGGCGATGAAGCCGACATCGCTCTCAATGCGAGAGGCGGCCGCGCTACCACTCGTGACGATTACTGCTTGGGAAGGCCTCGTCGATCGAGCGAACGTGCGGACTGGACACACCGTGCTTGTTCATGGCGGCGCGGGCGGCGTGGGCCACATCGCGATACAAATCGCGAAGGCCCACGGCGCTACGGTCTATGCGACCGTATCCGCAAGCAAGAGCGGGGTCGTCGAGCGCTTCGGAGCCGTACCGATTAATTATTCGAAGCTACAGCCGGAAGAATACGTGGCACTTTACACGAGCGGTGCGGGATTCGACATCATTTACGACACCGTTGGGGGCAGCACGATCGACGCGTCATTCTCAGCCGCGAAGCGTTGGACGGGACATGTTGTGAGTTGCCTAGGCTGGACAACGCACTCTCTCGCTCCGCTGTCGTTTCGCGGCGCGAGCTACTCCGGCGTTTTTACCCTGTTACCGCTGCTGACAGGCCTTGGACAGGCGCGGCACGGGCGGATCCTCACGGAAGCGGCGAAACTCGCGGATGCCGGGCAGCTCGTTCCGCTACTCAGCGAACGCCGTTATTCGTCTAACGAACTCGAGGCCGCGCATGCTGCCGTCACAAGCGGATCGCTGGGCAAAGTCGTTGTCGAACTGTAACCGGTCCTATTTTGACTGATGATGATGGCAAGGAACGCCATTATGCATTTACGCGATGGGTGAAACGGAGTAGAGTCGTCCCTAAACCGACCCTTTACGGTCAATGGGCCAGTGTCAGGAGGTATCGGTTAACGTCATTAAAATGCGGCTGGCATGAGCGACTTAGAGACGATCTATTCACGAATCAGGAAGACGACAAATACGGAAAGCTGACCGTCGTCGATATTCCGCGTGAGGTAGCAACCCGTCAACCTTGGTTCAACCAAACGTTGACGACAGTGAACGACGCGGTCGTTCGTCTCGGGATCTTCGAAGGCGAATTTCCTTGGCATAAGCACGATGACCAAGATGAGTTCTTTCTCGTGCTGGAGGGCGAGTTTTACATGGATGCTGAGGTCTAGAGCCAGTCCTCCTCAAAAGAAATCAGGGATTTACTGTGCCAAAGGGGACGGTGCACCGGCCGCGCTCGCCCGAGAAGTCGGTGGTGTTGATGGTAGAGCGAGTCGGAATCGTGCCCACATGCGATTAGGTCGCTCTAGCGAGCGACTTCCGTCCCGTAATCGACCCCTTACGGGACGGGGCGCAGCAGGTCTTTCGCGAGATCGCCGGCTTTGCGACACACGAGGTCGCGAATCTCGCGAATTCGTTCCGCGGGCTGACCCTTCGGATCGGGCAGACCCCAATCGTCG
>JAABUQ010003880.1_pt1 | contig 26485 bp, 18 predicted proteins | sample 5560001 | NCBI WGS metagenome assembly JAABUQ01 (sample SAMN10711888, study PRJNA513371) | rock metagenome | isolation source: Antarctica rocks | place: Antarctica: Victoria Land, Finger Mt nord | collected 2015-12-18 | reverse complement strand
GCCCGCGTCCTGATCCAGCGCGTCGCCCTCTTCTCGATCCGCCTGGAGCGCTGCGCCCGGCACGAGACGGTCTACCTCTCCGAGAAGATCCGCGGGGCCGAAGGGCGGTTCGACGAGGACCGGGCCTCGGAGGTCGACCGCCTCTTCGGCTACCTCGTCGCCGAGCCGGCCGCCGTGCTCCGGCGTCTCAGGGCGATGCCCGAGGGGGTCGAGCGGCTGATCTCGGCCTGGTCCGACCTGAAGTATGATTTGATCCGCGACGGCGGCGGCTTCTGGTCCGAGTTCCACCGCGAGCGGGCCGAGAACCTCACCGGCCGCCACTGCCAGCCCCACCGGGTTTCGAGGATCAGGGCGCTCACCGCCGGCCTCGACGGCCGGACGGAGTTGCTCGACCCCTCCGACCTGGAGCACGGCAACATCGGCGCCCACTGCCGCGACGAGATGGCCCGCTTGATCGACTCGGAGGTCGAGAAGCTCAAGGCCCACCTGGCGACCCTCGACCGCGCCAGCATCGACCAGGACCGGGCCGAGGCCGGCGACCGGTCCCTCTTCGACCCGTCGAAGGAGGCGATCCTGGCGCGGAAGTACGAGGCCGCCGCCGAGCGTGGGATGTACAAGGCCCTCGACCGGATCGAGGAGATCCGCGATCGAGTCGTCGGGGCCGACCCGCTCGAAGCGGAGGAGCCGATCGAGGAAGTTCCGCAGTCGGGCGAGCCTGAAACTTCGCCCAGCTTACCCAAGGGGTCGGTGGCTTCGTTTTTCCCGGTCCCCCCGATCGTGCCTCGGGCGGAGGTCGCCCCCGCGAAGCCGACCGTCGAATCCGCCCGAAAGGCCGCCCGGCAGTCGTCCCGATACACCGGCGCCCGTCCGGCCTGCGCCGAGCCCGATCCGGCGAGGTGACATCTCGACGCTGGCCGGTTGCTTTCGCGGGGGGATTGCAGTCTCGTCGACGCGACGGCCGGGCCCAAGGCCCGGGCCATCCGCTCCGCCACGCCCCCGGGAGTCCACGAATGAAGCTTGCCGCGCGGTCGATCCTGCCGTTCCTCCCGATCCTGACCCTCGGCCTGCCGCCGACCCCGGCCCGGGCCCAGGCTCCCCCGTCGACGGCCCCGGCCGTCACGAGCCCGAAGGACTTCCTCGGGTTCCCGATCGGCGACGACTACACCCTGGCCAACTACCAGCAGTTGAAGGGCTACTGGGAGCGGCTGGCCGGCGAGTCGGGCCGGATCAAGGTGGTCAGCATCGGGGCGACCGAGGAGGGCCGGCCGCAGATCGCGGCCATCGTCACCTCGCCCGCCAACCACCGCAAGCTCGACCGGTACCGCGAGATCAGCCGCCGCCTGGCCCTGGCCGATGGGGTCGACCGCGACGAGGCGGCGCGGCTCGCCGCCGAGGGGAAGGCGGTCGTCTGGATCGACGCCGGCCTCCACGCCAACGAGACCCTCTGCGCCCAGGCGATGATCGAGTCGGTCTACCGGCTCCTCTCGGCCTCCGACGCCGAGACGCTCCGCATCCTTGATGACGTGATCATCCTCTTCGTCCACGCCAACCCCGACGGCCACGACCTCGTCGCCGACTGGTACATGCGCGAGCAGGAGCCGGCGAAGCGGTCGCTGTCGAACCTGCCCAGGCTCTACCAGAAGTACATCGGCCACGACAACAACCGCGACTTCTACGCCAACACCCAGGCCGAGACCAGGAACCTGAACCGGTTCATGTATCGGGAATGGTTTCCCCAGGTCATGTACAACCATCACCAGGCCGGCCCGCCCGGCTCGGTCCTGTTCTGCCCTCCGTTTCGAGATCCGTTCAACTATTTCTGCGACCCCCTGGTCCTCAACGGGATCGACTCCCTCGGCGCGGCGATGGTCCAGCGGTTCCTGGTCGAGGGGAAGCCCGGGGCCACGGTCCGCTCGGGCGCGCCGTACTCGACCTGGTTCAACGGCGGCATCCGGACCTCGGCCTCGTTCCACAACGTCATCGGCCTGCTGACCGAGACGATCGGCAGCCCGACCCCGATCCAGATCCCCCTGCTCGCCGCCAAGCAGTTGCCCAAGGGGGACTACCTCGCCCCGATCCCGCCGCAGACCTGGCACCTCCGGCAGTCGGTCGAGTACTCGGTGACGGCCAACATGGCGGTCCTCGACTACGCATCGCGGCACCGCGAGCCGCTCCTGACGAACGTCTGGCTGATGGGCCGCAACGCGATCGGGCGCGGCTCGCGCGATAGCTGGACGATCACGCCCAGGGTCGTCGAGGCCGCCCAGGGGGGGCGCGAGGCCGCCGCCCTCGCCGCCCGGACCAGTGCCGGCAACGCGGGCGGGGCCGGGGCCATCGGCGGGCAGGGCAGGGGGGCGAAGGACGGCCCGGCGGACTTCGAGCGGCTGTTCCGCGACCCGAGCCGGCGCGACCCCCGGGGGTTCATCATCCCGGCCGACCAGGCCGACTTCCCGACGGCGACGAAGTTCGTCAACGCCCTGCTCGGCGCCGGGGTCCGGGTCCACCGGGCGTCGAGCCCCTTCGAGGTCGCCGGCAAGCGGTACCCGGAGGGGTCCTTCGTCGTGAAGTCGGCCCAGGCGTACCGGGCCCACGTGCTGGACATGTTCGAGCCGCAGGACCACCCCGACGACTTCGCCTACCCGGGCGCCTCGCCGACGCGGCCTTACGACTCGGCCGGCTACACCCTGGCCTTCCAGATGGGCGTGGCCTTCGACCGGGTCCTCGACGGCTTCGACGGCCCGTTCGAGGAGATCGCCGAGGCGGCCGTCCCCCCCCGGCCGGCCGCCGTCGCCGGGTCCGAGGGGGCCTCGGGCTTCCTGCTCAGCCCGGCGTTGAACGACTCGTTCCGGGCCGTCAACCGGCTCCTGAAGGCGGGCGAGGGGGTGTCCCGCCTCCAATCGGCCGCCACCGTCGCCGGCTCCGAGCGGCCCGCCGGGACCTTCTTCATCCCCAAAGGGGCCTCGACCCTCCCCCTGCTGGAGCAGGTCGCCGCCGAGCTGGGCACCCCGTTCCAGGGGGTGCCCGAAGGCCCCGGCCCCGAGGCCGCCCCGCTCAAGCCGGCCCGGGTCGCGCTCTGGGACCGGGCCGGCGGCTCGATGCCCTCGGGCTGGACCCGCTGGCTCCTGGAGCGGTTCGAGTTCCCCTTCCAGGTCGCCACCGCCCCCGAGCTGGACAAGGGCGGCCTCCGCGAGAAGTACGACGTCCTGATCCTCGTCGACGGCGCCTATGCCCCCCCGGCTCGGGCAGGCGAAGGCGCCGGCGACGAGACCCCGGCCCCGGCCCCGGCCGTCGCGACCGGGCCGGCCGCGGGCTCGACCGAGCGTCCCGCCGTCGCGACGCCCAGCCTCGGCCCGGGCGCCCTGACCTCGGCGGCCTCGCTGGGGCACCTCCGGGCGTTCCTCGAAGCGGGCGGGACGATCCTCGCCATCGGCGGCTCGACCCGGCTCGGCCGCGACCTCGGGCTCCCCCTGGCGGACTACCTGACCGAGCCGGGCTCGGACGGCCAGCAGCGCCCGCTCCCGCCGGAGAAGTTCTACGTCCCGTCCTCGGTCCTGCGGATGCGGGTCGACCGGTCCGGGCCGCTGGCCTGGGGCCTGGGGGGCGAATCGGCGGACGTGATGTTCTCGGCCAGCCCGACGTTCCGCCTGGCCGTCGACGCCCGATCCCGGGGGGTCCGTCCGGTCGGCTGGTTCGACACCAGGGCCCCGCTGCGGAGCGGCTGGGCCTGGGGCCAGGAGCGGCTCGAAGGCGGGGTCGCGGTCGTCGACGCCCGGGTCGGCAAGGGCCGGCTGGCCCTCTTCGGCCCCCAGGTCCTGTTCCGAGGGCAGCCCCACGGGACGTTCAAGCTCGTCTTCAACGGGATCGTCCAGTCCGTCGTGGAGGGCCCGAATGCCGAGTGACGGCAAGGGCCGACCCGCGCCCCGCCCCGGTGTGCCGCGTCCGTCCGGGGACCGCCCAAGTAGACCGCCGAAGTCAGATCGATGGGTGGCAGGGGTAAGCTTGCTTACCCCGGTTCGCCGCAAGTCGAGCCGCCGGGGCAAGCCGCGCTTCCCCCTACCACCCGAAAACACGTCGATCACTTACCGGTCAACATTTGCCGATCCGCTAGGGGCAGCACCCGGCCTGGCCCGCCGACCGGCCGGCCTTCGACGCATCGGGCGAGGCGAGGGCGACGGCCTTGGCCGGCCCGGGGGCCGAGCGGGCGCAGCGGAAGCCGGTGTGCGAGGCGGCGCTGCCGGGCTCGCCCTTGCCCCGGGCCCCGGCCCGGTAGCGGACGCAGTAGTCGTCGCCGCACAGGAACGAGCCGCCGCGCTGGACCCGCTTGGGCACGCCGGGCTCCTCGGGATCGTCGCCCGAATCGGGGCCGGCCGGGCTTTTCGCCGACGCATGAGCATAAGCATCGGGCCGGTACCAGTCGGAGCACCACTCCCAGACGTTCCCGCTCATATCATGAAGCCCGAATCCGTTGGCGGGGAACGAGCCGACCGGGGCCGTCGCCGCGAACCCGTCCTCGGCGGTGTTGCTCGTCGGGAACCGGCCCTGGAAGATGTTCGCCATCCAGCGCCCGCCGGGCTTGCGTTCGCCGCCCCAGGTGTAGGGGGCCTGGTCGAGCCCCCCCCGGCTGGCGTACTCCCACTCCGCCTCGGTCGGCAGCCGCTTGCCGGCCCAGCGGGCATAGGCGACGGTGTCGTCCCAGCAGACCTGGACGACGGGATGCGACCCCAGCCCTTCGATCGAGGTCGCCGGCCCGCCCGGGTGCCGCCAGTCGGCCCCGGGCACGTAGGCCCACCACGAGAGCGACTGGCGCAGGTCGACCGGCCCCTCGGGTGCCCGGAAGACGATCGAGCCCGGCACGAGCTGCGCGGTGTCGGCCCCGGGGTAGAGCTTCGGGTCGGGCGGGAGCTCGGCGACGGTCCGGTAGCCGGTCTCGGCGACGAACCGGGCGAACTCGTCGTTGGTCACCTCGGTCCGGTCGATCCAGAAGCCGTCGACCTCGACCTCCCGGACCGGCACGGCGTCGGGGGCCTCCTCCGACCCCATCCGGAACCGGCCGCCGGGGATCCAGGCCATCCCCCGGTCGTCCCCCCCGGCCCTCGCCGGCCCCGAGGCCGCGTCCCGATCGTGCCGGGGCCAGGCCGCCAGGGCCGCCAGGGCCAGCGCCGCCCCGCCCAGGAGCCCGGCTGCCCCCAGCAGGCGGCCTCGGGAGCCGCGCCGCCCGGCATCCCCCGGCGAAGGGCCCGAATCCGCCGATCGATCGCTTCGCATCCGCCGTCCCCTCCCGGCCCGGCCCCCCTTCGGCCGTCGAGGCGAAGGGGGCCCATGCCTGATGATGGCCTCGCCGGGCGATCTTGTCCAGGACGCCCCCGGACCGGTCGCGTCGCCGCCGGCGCACCGGGGAGGCGGGAGGGGTGCCGGCCGCTTCGACGGCCGGCGGGCGTGTGGCTTTTTGCCAACGTGGCCCATTTACGGCATCCATGCTTGGTCACGGCCGAGATCGTCTGATAGGATTGGAAAGCCGGTCCCCCCGCGGGGCAGACGCCCCGACCGGCGCGAGATCGGCCCCGCGCCCCGGCCGAGGCCGGGCGGCGGCGGTCGGGCTGGGCTCGGGAGATCGAAGATGACGGTTGGTCGACGGTTCGAGGCCGAGAGGGACCCGGGCATCGGTGCTTCCTTCGCCGCCGACGGCTTTGCCGTCGTCCCGGCCCTGTTCGACCCGGGCGAGATCGCCGAGATCGCCCGCGCGATCGACGGGCTTTTCGACGACTATGCCCGCCTGCCGGCCGGGCACGCCTACGACCTGGACCATCGGCCGGGCGACGGGTCGCGGGGGAAGATCCCGGCGATCCGCGGCGTGCTGTCGCTCCGGCCCGAGCTGCGAGCGGCCCGGGGCCTGGCCAGGGCCGTCGACCTGGCCGAGGGCCTCATCGGGCCGGGGGCCGAGGTGCTCTGGGACTCGGCCATCTACAAGCCACCGGGCGACTCCACCGAGACCCCCTGGCACCAGGACGAGGCGGTGTACCGGCTCTCGAAGATCCGCAAGCCCCGGGCGATCGTCTACTTCTGGGTCGCCCTCGACGTCGTCGGCGAGTCGAGCGGCTGCATGCGATTCGTGCCCGGCAGCCACCTCGGGCCGGTGCTCCCGCACGCCTGGCGGGACGGCGATGCGTCCTCCTCGCTGATCGTGAGCGGGCCGGTCGCCGATCAGACGGCGGTCGCGGTCCCGCTGGGCCCGGGGGGTGCCAGCGTCCACCACTCCCGGACCCTCCACGGCTCGGGCCCCAACACCTCGGGGGCCTGCCGGAAGGGGTGGATCCTCGGGGTCGGCCGGCCGGCGACCCCGCGCTGGCTCCGCCGCCTGAAGCGCGGGCTGATCGGCGCCTCGGGCCGGCCCGGTGGGGGCTGACGGGGCCGGCCCGGCGGCGGGCCCGGGCGTCGACCTCGGCCGGTTCGGCGTCGTCGCCATCGGCCGGAACGAGGGCCCCCGGCTCGCCGAGTGCCTCGCCTCGATCCGCATCGCCGGGCCCGTCGTCTTCGTCGACTCGGCCTCGACCGACGGCAGCGCCGGGCTGGCCCGTGGGCTGGGCGTCGCGGTGGTCGAGCTCGACCCGGGCCGGCCGTTCACGCCCGCCAGGGCCCGCGCCGAAGGGGTCGGCCGGCTCCTGGCGCTGGCCCCTCGGCTCGAATTCGCGATGTTCCTCGACGGCGACTGCACCCTGGCCGAAGGCTGGCCGGGCCGGGCGGTCGCCGAGCTCGACGCCGACCCGGCCGTCGCCGTCGTCTGCGGCCGGCGGCGGGAGCGGGACCCGGGCCGCTCGGTCTTCCGCCGCCTGATGGACATCGAGTGGGACACCCCGGTCGGCGAGGCCGGGTCGTGCGGCGGGGATGCCGCGTTCCGGGTCCGGGCCTACCTCGGGGTCGGCGGCTACGACCCGAGCCTCGCGGTCGGCGAGGAGCCCGAGATCTGCCACCGCCTCCGGGCCGGGGGCTGGCGGGTCCTGCGGGTCGACGCCGAGATGAGCGTCCACGACATGGGCGAGGCGTCGGCCGGCCCCTGGTGGCGGAGGAACGTCCGCCAGGGCTACGGCGCCGCCGACGTCGCCCGGCGCTTCCCCGGCCCGGCCGGGCCCTACCTCCGCCGGATCGTCAGCGACTGGGCCTGGGGCGTGGCCGTCCCCTCGGCCTCGGCCCTGGCCTCGGCCCTGGGGCCGGCCGCGTTGGGGGGATCGCCGGCGGCCTGCGGCCTGGCGGTGCTCCTGGTCTACCCGCTCCAGGCCCTCCGCCTGGCCCTGGCGATCCGCCCCAGGACGCCCGACGCCCGGACCGCGCTGGCCTACGCCCTGGGGAACCTCGCCTCGAAGTGGGCCCACCTGGCCGGCCAGCTCGCCTACCTCCGGGAGTGGGCCGCCGGGCGGCCCCCCAGGCTCATCGAGTACCGGCTTTCGCGGCGCTGAGGGCGGGCGGACCGGCCCGCTTCGAGGGCCCCGGGCCGGCGTCGAACGGGGCGAGCCGGGGGTCGGGCAGGGTGTTGTCGTGGACCAGGGCCCCGACCCGGCCGACGAAGAAGTCGGCGTCGTCGGCCACGTCCAGGTTGTAGACCGGCTGGACCCGGTCGGGCTCGATCGAGGCGACCGAGGCCAGCCCGCCGAGGGTCCGGAGCACGTCGCCCGGCTTCAGCTCGCGGGCCATGATCCAGCCCCGGCCGGCCTTCCAGAACCGGTGGAACCCGGTGGCGAGGATCACCTCGTCCCCGAGCCCGACCCGGAGGACCTCCGCCGGCGGGTTGTGGTGCACCGCAGCGACCGACCGATAACGCAGGCCGCCGGTCCCGGTGTCCTGGGCCAGCACCTGGTCGCCGACCCGGAGCGCCTCGATCGGCCGGTCGCCGGTCAGGGTCCGGACGGGCGTCCCGGCGGCGAAGCAGGAGATGATCAGGTATTCGACCGTCGGCTTGGTCGCGGCCTGGTCGGCCTGCGAGGTCGGCGACTTGTAGGAGTAGCCCAGCGAGTCGACCCACCACCTCTTCCAGGGCTCGGGCTCTTGAGGGAGGTTCTGGCCGGTGATCATCGTGAGCGAGGCGTAGAGGGCCGGGCCGTCCCGCTCGACGGCCGCGTTGTAGGCGTCGATCTGGGCCTTCAATTCGGTGACCTCGGCCCGGAAGCGCGGCCCCAGGGTCGGGCCGTTGCTGAGGGCCCGGGCGATCTGGGCGTCACGGAGGCTCGCGGCGTAGGTGGCCTGGTAGACCATCGCATTGCCCGGGTCGATCGCCGCCGGGGCATTGCCGCCCGGGGGCGACTTCGCGGGGTGGTGGCCGCCGGGGCCCGGGAGCGGCCGGGTCGAGCCGACTTCGGGCGACGCCACCAGGCCGGCGTACATCCGGGCCTGGACCGCGTAGGGGTCGAAGGGCATCGCATCGACGAACAGCCGGGACGGCACCCCCTGGTCCACGGTCCAGTTCGAGTTGAACTTGGTCCAGGCCTTCTCCCCCTCGACGGCGAAGTAGGGGCGGGGCCCCCCCCCGTCAAGGTTCGGGTTCAGGCCCATCTCATAGCGGATCGGCTTGCGGAGCTGGCCGATGAGCAGGCCGAGGAACTCGCGGGGGTCGCGGTGGCCGAGGATCTCGGCGGCGACCCGGCGGATCGCGGGCGTCTTGCCCCAGGTGGCCAGCAGGGCGAGCGCCCTGGACGAGCCCGGGGAGTCGACCTGGCCGAGCAGGCGGACGGCGACCTCCTGCGGGCCCGGGCCGCCGGAACCGAAGACCTTCACGACCGAGGCCACCGCCCGGGGGTCGGTCAGGCCCGCCAGCCCGGCCTCGGCCTCGGCCCGCTTGGCGGGGACGGCGAGCTCATCCCGCCACCGGGCCAGCGCGGGGCCCCAGGCGCGGTCGGCCCGCTCCTGGGCGTCGGCCTCGGCCTTGGCGGCGGCGACCTGGGCGTCGGTCCGCCAGCGGCCCTCGAACCGCCGGTAGCCCAGCTTCTTCCAGGCGGCGTCGCGGGCCGGGTCGAGCCGGATCACCGCGGTCAGGTGGGCCCGGGCCTGCTGCCTCAGGCCGTGCTCGTCGGCCCAGAGGCCGAGGGCCCACTGGCCGTCGGCGGTGTAGGGGGCTTGCAGCCGCCTCGACTCGTACTCGGCCAGGGTCGGGTCGGCCTTGGCCTCGGCGGCGATGGCCTCGGGCTTGAGCCATCGACCCCCGTGCGGGACCAGGCCCATCAGCCCTCGGGCGGCGGCGTTCGACGGGTCGGCCAGGACGGCCAGGGCCAGGTGGCGGAGCCGCTCCGCGTCCAGCCCCCGGGCCTCGCACCAGAGGGCCAGGGCGACCTGCGCCTCGGGCGATCGGCCGGCCTTGTCGCGGGCCTCGCGGTAGCTCGCGGCCAGGTCGGGCGGCGGCGACGGCTCGGGGGCCGGGCCGCCTGAGATCAATGCCGCCGCACAGAGCCACGCGAGCGCCATGGTCGTCGCCTCCCCGATCCGCCCCGAAGGGACCGAACGGTCTCCTTCGGAGAAGAGATCGGCGATCCTATCGTCCATGCATCAATGACGCAAGGACATGGCGGGCTGATTTTCCGGGTCGGGCCGCGGCCCGCCGATCGCGTCGCGGACCTCGGCCAGGATCTCGAAGGAGCGGAGCCGGGCGTCGTGGTCGTGGACATGGCCGGCCAGCATCAGCTCGTCGGCGTCGGTCGCCTCGATGACGGCCTCCAGCCCGCGCCGGACGGTCTCGGGCGAGCCGACGACGGAGACCCGGGTCATCCGCCCGACCTGGGCCCGCTCGGCGGCGGACCATCGGCCTTCCATGCTCTCGACGGGCGGCTTGATCGGGCCGGGCATGCCCCGGATCAGGTTGAGAAACGCCTGCTGGAGCGAGGTGAAGAGCCGGACGGCCTCGGCGTCGGTGTCGGCGGCGAGGGCGTTGACGCCGACCATCGCGTACGGGCGGTCGAGCGACTCGGAGGGGCGGAAGTTCTCGCGGTAGATCGACAGGGCGGTCAGGAGGTAGTCGGGGGCGAAGTGGGAGGCGAAGGCGAAGGGCAGGCCGAGCTCGGCGGCGAGCCGGGCGCCGAAGTCGCTCGACCCGAGCAGCCAGATCGGCACGTCCAGCCCCTCGCCGGGGACCGCCCGGACCACCTGGCCCCGGCCCGGGCCGGCCTCGGCCTTGCGGAAGTAGCCCCTCAACTCTTCGAGGTCCTGGGGGAAGGTGTCGGCCCCCTTGAGGTAGCGGCGGAGGGCCATGGCCGTCCGCTGGTCGCCCCCCGGGGCCCGGCCGAGGCCGAGGTCGATCCGCCCCGGGTAGAGGGATTCCAGGGTGCCGAACTGCTCGGCGATCACCAGGGGGGCGTGGTTGGGGAGCATGATCCCGCCGGAGCCGACGCGGATGTGGTCGGTCCCGGCGGCGATGTGGCCGATGACGACGGCCGTCGCGGAGCTGGCGACGCCCGGGATGTTGTGGTGCTCGGCGACCCAGTAGCGGCGGTAGCCCCACCGCTCGGCGTGCCTGGCCAGGTCGAGCGAGTTGCCCAGGGCCTCGGCCGCCGTGCCGCCCTCGCGGATCGGCGCGAGGTCGAGGATCGAGAACGGGGTCGGATGGTGCATGAGGGCAGGCCCGCCGTCGTTTGGGGTCCGGGGCGGGGCCTCGGCCACCCCCCGGCGAGGGCGCCGCCCCTTTCAGCTCCCGCCCGAATGGTAGGGGGGTCGCGGCCCCTCGGCAACGGCCCTCGGCCCGGCCGACTCTCGGCGACAGGCCCGGCCCGCCCGGAGGAAAGGTCCGTCGGGCGGCCGGAAAGCAATGGTTCCCCCGATGGCCCTCGATTTTGGCTGTCGGAAATCGAGGCCGGCGGCGGATTACCTTCCCGGGTCGACGGCCCGGCCCCCGGCACTGCAATTTGCAAAGGGCGTCGGGCGAGTTGCGCGAGTCGCCGGGCCGACGCCGCCATTCGCCCGGCGACGGCCGGCGTCGCAACCCGAGCGGCGATCGTCGGATAGGCGAATCGCCCGGCCTCTGGCGTGAGAAGTGCCTTGGTCCTCCGTCCATGCCCGGACGACCGGAGTCCGACGCCCCCAGCAGGGGGACGCGGCGGTCTCGGGTTTCAGGAGGGATCGGCAACGAAGATGTCACGAGTCATGGTCGCGGTATTGGCCGCCTCCGCGCTGGCGACGGCCCTGTCCGGCTGCGGTGAATCCAACGGGCTGTTCCCGGTTTACGGCCAGGTGAACTACAAGGGCGAGCCGGCGGTCGGGGCGACGGTCTCCTTCCTGCCGAAGGGCACCGACGCGGCCCGGGGCGAGATCCCCCGGGGCGAGGTCGGGCCCGACGGCTCGTTCCGGCTCGTCTCCGGCGACCTCGGCTCCGGCGCCAGGCCGGGCGAGTACGCCGTGCTCGTCGAGTGGCGCCAGGGCCCCTTGCGGACCCATCGCCTCGACGCGGCCAAGGCGGGCAACAAGGCCGCCGCCAGGTCGGGCAAGCCGCTATTGATCGCCGACGACCGGCTCAAGGGCCGCTATTTCGACGTCACACACCCCCGCCTGGCCGCCGAGGTCAAGGCCGAGAGCAATACCCTCCCGCCATTCGAACTGGTGGACTGAGCCGCGGGGCTCGCGGCCGACGCCGGCCGAGATGTTGGCATTTCAACCTGGATCGGGGCCCCTCGCCCCTCCTCATGGAGCCTTGCATGAAGACCGTTCGGATCAACGTCCGTCGTGGTTTCACCCTGATCGAGCTGCTGGTGGTGATCGCGATCATCGCCGTGCTGATCTCGCTGCTGCTGCCGGCGGTGCAGTCGGCCCGCGAGGCGGCCCGGCGCACCCAGTGCGTCAACAACCTCAAGCAGATCGGCCTGGGCGTGATGAACTTCGAGAGCACCAACGGCACCATGCCGCCCGACGCCCTCAGGCTCGACAAGCCCGACATGAACGCCGACGCCCAGGCGGCCATCCCGACCTGCGCCGCCTCGTTCCTCACCCAGATCCTGCCCTACATGGAGCAGGGCAACATCTACAACCTGATCAACATCAACCAGTCGGCGTTCAACACGGCCAACATCCCGCCCTCCACGGGCGCCCACTCGGGCCTGAACTCCGCCTACACGATCGCGATCAACTCCTTCATCTGCCCCTCGTCGATCGGGCCGGCGAAGATCAACTACTTCAACGCCAACTGGGGCCCCTACGGCAACGGCGGCGGCGACGTCTGCACCCCCGGCGCCGCCGGCAGCGGCGGCAGCGGCTCCTCGAACGTCAACCCGCCCCCCACCCAGATCTGGGGCCGGTCCGACTACTTCCCGATCCCGGGGATCTCCCAGGTCCCGCTCCTGGCCGCGGGGATGAGCCCGGCCTACGCCCAGGCGGTGGGCAACCCCGCCTCGGTCTCGGCCACGATGCCGGCGGTCAACTCCGGGACCATCGCCGACCCCCTGATCGCCGGCTCGATCCGGATCGCCTCGATCCTCGACGGCACCTCGAACACCCTGATCGTCTCGGAGTGCGGCTCCAAGCCGATCGGCTACAACGGCAAGCGGCAGATGTACAAGTCGGAGGTCAACGGCCTGCCGGTCGACGGGATCATCGAGCCGGTCAGCAGCGCCGGCGGCGCCTGGGCCGACCAGTTCACCTACTCGATCATCGCCGGCGCCCAGGGGCGCGAGAACGGCATCCGGGGCGGCACCTGCATGATCAATTGTACGAGCAATAACGAGATCTACTCGTTCCATCCCGGGGGTGCCAACGCCCTCTTCGCCGACGGATCGGTCCACTTCCTCAAGGATTCGCTCTCGGTCCCGATCGTGGCCGCCCTGGTCACCCGGGCCGGCGGCGAGATCCTCAGCAGCGACACCTATTGATATCGAGATCGGCCGGCCCGCCCGGCCGACCCCTCGCCCGCCCCTCGATCCGGGGCGGCCCCTCGCCCGCCGAGGGGCCGCCCCATCCCCATTCACCGGCCGCCCACGATGACAAGGTCCGCCCTCCACCTGGCCCTGGCCTGCCTCCTCGGCCTCGCCGGCTGCGACCGGCGCCCCGATGGCCGGACGCCGGCCCCGACGCCCGCGCCGATCGTCCCGACCTCCTCGCCCGCGCCCGGGCCCAGGCCGACCTACGAAGGCGACGTCGCCCCGATGCTCGCCCGCGACTGCCTGGGCTGCCACGACTCCGCCACCAGGCGGGGCGGGATCGCCCTCGATGGCGAGGGCGACGACGCCCCGGGCCCCGAGACCTGGGCCAGGGTCGCCGACGCCCTCCGCTCGGGGACCATGCCCCCGGGCCGCCGCGCCGGGCCGTCCCGGGCGGAGCGGGCCGCCCTCGACGGGTGGCTCGACGCCGAGGTCTTCGGCTGCTCCGCGCCCGACGCCGACCCGAGCCGGGTGACGATGCGCCGGCTCAACCGGGCCGAGTACGACAACTCGATCCGCGACCTCCTGGGGCTCGCAACCGACCTCCGGCTCGCCGACGCCTTCCCGGCCGACGACTCCGGCTACGGGTTCGACAACATCGGCGACGTCCTCTCGATCCCGCCGATCCTGATGGAGAAGTACCTGGAGGCGGCCGAACTGGCGGTCGCCGCGGCGGCCCGCGACCCCCGGGCCTGGGCCCGGATCATGAAGCCCGAGCCCGACGCGGTCCCCATCGCCCTCCGCAAGCCGACCTACCCGGCCAGGAACGCGCCGGTCAAGCGGATCGGCCGGCCCGAGCCCGTCGCCGAGCACCCCGAGGTGGCGATCCTCCGCCGGGCCCGCGACGTCGTCCGAGGGGTCGCCGACCGGGCCTATCGCCGGCCCGCCACCGCCGAAGAATTGGACCGGCTGGTCGGGCTCGTGGAGGCGGCCCGGAAGGACGGCGACGACCTCGGAGCCGCGATCCGCCACGCCCTCAAGGCGGTCCTGATCGCGCCCGGCTTCCTGTTCCACGTCGAGGAGGAGCCCGAGTCCGGCGGGTCGGGCCGGGTCCATCCCGTCGGCGAGTTCGAGCTGGCCGCCCGCCTGGCGTCCTTCCTCTGGAGCAGCATCCCCGACGACGAGCTGTACCGGCTCGCGGCCCGGGGCGAGCTGCGCCGGGGCGGCAACCTGTCGGCCCAGGCCCGGAGGATGCTCCGCGACGAGCGTTCGCGGGCGCTGGTCGACGGCTTCGCGGCCCAGTGGCTCGGGACCCGGGCCCTCCGCGAGGTCACGCCCGACCCGGCGCGGTTCCCCGACTTCGACGAGCCGCTCCGCCTGGCGATGATCGAGGAGGCCGCGCGGTTCGCCGGGTCGATCATCCGCGAGGACCGCGACATATCCACCTTCCTCGACGCCGACTACACGTTCGTCAACGACCGGCTCGCCCGCCACTACGGCATCCCGGGGGTCGAGGGCGACCACTTCCGCCGGGTCTCCCTCGCCGGGACCGGCCGAGGGGGGGTCCTGACCCTGGCCGGCGTGCTCACGGTCACCTCGAACCCGACGCGGACCTCGCCGGTCAAGCGGGGCAAGTGGGTCCTCGACAACCTCCTGGGGATGCCCCCGCCCCCGCCGCCCGACGGGGTCGAAGGGCTCAAGCCCGGGGCCGCCGCCGACCGGCCCGAGACCCTCCGCCGGGCGATGGAGCGGCACCGGGCCGACCCGGCCTGCGCCTCGTGCCACGCCCGGATGGACCCCCTCGGCTTCGGCCTGGAGAACTTCGACGGCATCGGCGCCTGGCGGACGGCCGAAGGGGGCGAGCCCGTCGACGCCTCCGGTGCGCTCCCGGGCGGCGGATCGTTCCGGGGGCCTTCGGGCCTGCGCGACATGCTCAAGGGCCGGCGCGACCAGTTCGCCCGATGCCTCGCCGAGAAGCTGCTCACCTACGCCCTGGGCCGGGGGCTCGGCCTGGCCGACCGCTGCTCCGTCGACGCGATCGCGGGCGAGGTCGGTCGGGGCGACGGGCGGTTCTCGGCCCTGGTCGGGGCGATCGTCGAGAGCCCGCCGTTCCGGGGCCGCCCGGCCCGCGACTGAGCCGCGATGCCGAGGCCCCCGCGATCGCGGGGCGAGGGCCTCGGCCGCCACCTCCGATCAACGGCCCGACACGGCCCGGACGCCCTCGCGGAAGTAGCGGCTCGCCCCGTCGGTCACGTTCGCCCACTGGCGGCCGAGGGTACCCCGCGACTGCTCCTCGTGCAGCCTGCTGGCGCACCAATAATCCAGCGCCGTGATCCCCGCGACCACCGCGATCGCCGCGCCGAGGTTCGCCCGCTTGGGGTTGTCCTCGGTGAACCCCGAGCCCAGGGCGGCGAGGTCCATGACGTCGCCCGCGACCCTCGCCCAGACCCCGGCCTCGGGCTCCTCCATGGCGAGGATCGCGGCCCCCGCGGCGATCTCGCGCACGCCGAAGGCCCGCAGCAGCCAGCTCTTGTCCTCCATGCCGAGGGCCCGGCCCAGCTCTCGGCCGGCGACGACCTCGACGAGTCCCAGGCCGATGCTGAACCAGCCCAGGCCGCGTGCCACTTGCTTCTCGATCATGATCGTTCCCCTCTCCCGCGGGACCGGACGATCGCGACGGGGGAGATGCTCCCCGAGGCTCCCGGCCCCTTTTCGAATGCCCCGGGGCTGTTCCGGGCCCCGGGCCTGCCCGCCGGGGATCGACCCGCGATGAGCCGCGATCCTCGGTCGGGAGGAAGCCCCCAGCACGCAAATCGCGAGCCCCGGCCGAAAGCATCGAGGCATGCCCACCCAGACCCCCGTGGGCCATCCCCGCCCCGGGCGTGGAGCGGGCCGCGGGTCAGAAGCGGTAGCCCATGCCTACCCAGTAGCTCCAGTCCTCGACGGCCTCGACCGTCTCGTCGTCCGCCCCGATCACCTCCAGCTGGGCGAGCGGGACCGCCAGCCTCCGCTTCTCCCAGCGGATCGAGACGAGGATTTCGCGCTCGCATTCCCGCTCCGGCGGCATCCCGACCACCTCGACCTCCTCGCCCACCGACAGCGGCGAGACCTCCCGCTCCTCGATGCATCGGGCGCGGAACGGGACGCCCAGCCGGTCGTTCAGGTAGCAATACCAGCCCAGCGCCCGCTCGCCCTCGCCGTAGGCATCGACGACGATTTCCATCAAGATCCGCTCCTCGCGGGCCTCGTCCCTCTCGGGGGCCGGTCGTCGATCCCGACGGATGACCACCGGCCCCGATCGGCCGGCATCAGGCCCCTTTCCCGCCCGCTTCGACCGACCCGCTTCCGACGGCTTGGGCGGTTTTCGAGTCGGCATCGGCGAGGAGACGTGGTGCTCGATGCTTTGCGGCAGGACGTGGCGGATCACGTTGCCCTCCTCGTCCTCGGCCTCGATCTTGACCCGCTTCGCGGTGATCGCCAGCACCGTGGAGGCGATCGGGAAGACGTACACCCCCCCCGGCATCTGCTTCCACCAGATCACCCGATCGCCGGGCTGGAACGGCTTGCTCGACACCTCAGTTCCTCCCGATCGGGTCGCCTGCCGGTGCCGGTCGCATCCTGGTAATGCTCCCCGCCCGAGGATAGTCTGTCGACCGGATGGGCCGAGCGGCAAGGGCCCACCATCGCCCGCGACCGACCGGAGGTGTGCCATGATGCTGCGCAGACGACCGCTGCTGGGGGCCGCGTTGGGCGCGGCCGTCCTGCCCTGGACCGCTCGACGGGCGGACGCCGACGGGCCTCGCCCCGTCGACCCTCGGAGGCTCGACGAGGTCGCCGCCGCCCCCGTGCTCCGCGTCGAGGGGCTCGACCGGCCGGTCGTGATCGCCTCGATGGAGCTGCTCCGCAACCGCCGCGACTTCCTCGTCCGCGTGCGGTCGGCCGACGGGGCCGAGGGGATCGCCGTCCCCAACTGCATGCACATGATCCACACGTATCCGATCTTCCTCAACCGGGTCGCCCCGTTCTTCAAGGGCAAGGACGCCCGCCAGCTCGAACCCCTGCTCTGGGAGCTCTACCGCCACGACGACAACTACAAGTACCAGGGGCTCGCCCTCTGGGTCTGCGTCGCGGCGGCCGAGTTCGCCGTGCTCGACCTGCTCGGCAAGGTCGCCGGCAAGTCCGTCGGCGACCTGCTGGGCGGGACCAGGCGTCGCGAGATCGCGGTCTACCGGGCCAGCGGCGTCCGGGGCAACTCGCCCGAGGAGGAGGTCGCGTACCTCAAGCAGATCGTCGCCGAGAGCGGGGCGAAGGCCCTGAAGTTCCGCCTCGGCGGCCGGATGAACAAGAATGTCGACTCGCTGCCGGGCCGGACGGAGCGGCTGATCCCGATGGTCCGCGAGGCGTTCGGCCCCGGGATGACGCTCTACGCCGACTCGAACAGCTCCTACGACGTCCCCAACGCGATCCGGGTCGGCCGGCTGATGGAGGAGCACGGCTATGCCTTCTACGAGGAGCCCTGCGAGTTCGACCACCTGGGGGAGACCAAGGCGGTCGCCGACGCGCTGGAGATCCCGGTCGCCGGGGGCGAGCAGGAATTCAGCGAGGACCGGTTCCGCTGGACGATCGCCAACCGGGCCCTGGACATCGTCCAGCCCGACCTGCACTACCACGGCGGCTTCATCCGCTCGATGAGGGTCGCCCGGATGGCCCACGAGGCGGGGATGCTCTGCACGCCGCACATGTCCGGCTCGGGCCTGGGCTACCTCGACGCGGCGATCTTCGCCTCGATCATCCCCAACCCCGTCCCCTTCACCGAATACAAGGGGAGCGCCGACATCCCCGTGACTAGCGAGACCTCGACCTTGAAGGTGGAGGGCGGGATGGTGAAGGTGCCCTCCGGGCCCGGCTTCGGCGTCGCGATCGACCCGGCGTTCGTCCGGGAGTCGGCCCGGGTGACGACCACCTGAGCCTGCCGTCGATCGGCAGGCCCGCCCGATCGCCCGGCCCTTCCCGCGGGCCTCCGGCCAGGTCCCGTGCTCCAGGCCCTCGGCACTCCGGGCGTTGTCCACCCGGCTCGAAAGCGTCATGCGGTTAATCCTCGCCGGCCCCTCGCGGTTCGAAGGGGGACGGCGAGCAACACCGATGGCAATCCCGGAGCGGGTCTCATGAAGATCCTCCTGATCAACCCCCCGTATCAGACCATCACCTCGAACTACGGGGTGGGCCACCAGGTCCCCCTCGGGCTGCTCATGGTCGGCGGCCCGCTGATCGACGCCGGCCATGAGGTGCGGCTGCTGGACGCGGAATGCCGCCGCCTGGGCCCGGGATCGATCGTGGACGAGGTCCGGCGATGGCGACCGGACCTGGTCATGACCGGCCACGCCGGGTCGACCCCCGCCCACCCGACCTGCATCCGCATGCTCGGCGCGATCAAGTCGTCCAATCCCGATGTCATCACGGTCTACGGCGGGGTCTACCCGACCTATCACGCCGGGCGCATCCTCGCCGAAGCACCGGCGGTCGACCTCATCGTCCGGGGCGAGGGGGAAGCCACCACGCTCGCCCTCGTCGGTGCGCTGGGGGCCGGCGGGCGCGAGTCGAAGGGCCACCTCCGGGGCATCGCCGGCATCGCCTATCGGGACGGCGAAGAGGTCGTCCTCACCGTCGCCCGGCCGCCGATGTCGGACCTCGACGCCTGGCGGGTCGGCTGGGAACTCATCGAGTCCTGGGACGATTACGGCTGCTTCGGGATGGGCCGCGCGGCGATCGTGCAGTTCTCGCGCGGCTGCCCGCACCGGTGTACCTACTGCGGTCAGCACGGCTTCTGGGTCAAGTGGCGGCACCGCGACCCGGCGCGGCTGGCCGACGAGGTCGAGCGGCTCTACCGGGCCCACGGGGTCCGGTTCGTCACGCTCGCCGACGAGAACCCGACGACGCTCAAGGACGAGTGGCGCTCGTTCCTGGAGGAGATGGCCTCGCGGAAGTTGCCGGTCCGGTTCTTCGCCACGATCCGGGCCTCCGACATCGTCCGCGACCGCGACATCCTCCCCCTCTACCGCGACGCGGGCATCCTCTACGTCCTCATGGGGATCGAGTCGACGAGCGAGGAGGTGCTCCGGCAGATCAGGAAGGGCTCGACCACCCGGGAGGACTTCCAGGCCTGCCGACTGCTCAAGGAGCACGGGATCTTCTCGATCATCGGCCACGTCGTCGGCTTCGAGGAGGAGACATGGTCCACCTTCGGCACGGCGCTGCGGCAGCTTTGGCTCTACGGCGGCGACTACCTCAACGCGATGTACGTCACCCCGCACGCCTGGACGGCGTTCGGCGAGGAGGTCATGGGGCGCCGGGTCGTCCAACTCGACCAGGCCAAGTGGGACTACCGGCACCAGATCCTGGCCCAGGAGCACCTGCGTCCCTGGCAATTGTTCCTGGCGGCGAAGTGGCTCGAACTCCGCTTCCACCTGACGCCCCGCCGGCTCTGGTCGATGATCGCGGGAGGCGACCGGTCGGGGCGTCGCCAGCGCCGCTGGGTATTCCGGCACGTCTCCGTCGTCTGGCTCGCCGAGGTCGTCGAGTTCCTGCTCGGGACGTCCTTCGCGGACGGGCCCGCGACCTTCGCCGAAGCGGGAGGGCCGGATCGCCCGTCGGTCCCTCCCGGGGCTGGTGCCGCGGCCGACGTGCGGGGGGACCTCCGGATACCCGGGACAATCGAGCTTGAGTCGGAGGCGACGCGAGGGTCGCCCTCGGCCCGGCCCTCGTGACCGACGCCGCTCGTCGGGTCGCCCTCCCGCATCACCCTCGGGCCCAGGACCGCGTTTCCGGCTACCCGAGCGGACCTTCGCCGACGAAGATCGCCCGGCTCTTGCCGTCCTCGTCCGGGGCCAGCGAGTCGATCCGGAGCTTCCCGGACCGGCCGTCGGTGAGGGTCAGGGTGTAGGCTTCGCCCGGCTCCAGGTCGGCCCCGGGTTCGAGCAGGAGGTAGCCGTGCCAGCCCGGGTCGGGCCCGGCCGCGGAGGCGTGGTGATACTGGATGTAGACGTTGGCGGGATCGAGCCGGGCCCGATCCCCGTCGAGCAGCCGCCCCCGGAAGTGGTGCATCGCCGGCCTCCCTTACTTCGATCAAGGCCGCGCGGGCCGGCCGGCTCGATGGAGCCGGCGCGTCGTCGGGCCGCGAGCGGCCGGGAGCGTCATCCCGACACTCCTCCCCGCCGCCAGCATGCCGGAACCGGCGCCTCCGGGCGAGCGGGCAGTCGCCGGACGGGCCCGATAACACTCGGAGGATGAGCGGTCGGCCGGGACCTGGGCCTCGGTTTCGGCTTCATCGGGCGTTACAGTGGCCTCCACCCCCCTTTGAGGACGCGACGCCGATGGGACGATATCTCCTCCTGGTGATCGGGCTCATGCCGGCCGTGCCGACCCTCGCCGACGACGGCCGCGTCGTCGCGACGATGGACGAGGTGCGGTTCCGGGCGCCCCAGGGGAAGGGCTCGGCAACGCCGGTGGAGGGCAAGGTCGGCGGGGCGGTCCGGTTCGACTTCCCCGACGATGCCCGGGGCGTCTTCTTCGCCGGCGACATCCGCGGGACCCCGGAGTGGGACCGGGCCGCCGGGTTCTCGTTCTGGGTCAAGGGGGACGGCATCGACGGCTTCGGCGGGCTCCAGTTCCTCTGGGACGACGACTACTCGGTCCGCTACGACCTCTGCTTCCCGGTCAAGGGCACCGGGTGGGCAAAGGTCGTCGTCGCCTGGGACGACCTGATCCCCGCGCTGCCCGGCCCGAGGGCCAGGCCGCTGGGCGCGCCCGGCGGCAACCCGCCGTCGAAGGTCACCGGGCTCTGGGTGGGCAAGTGGTGGTATTGGGGCGATTACCCGGCCATCCGCTTCGCCATCGACGAGGTCCGCCTGGAGCCGAAGATCGACCGCGACCCGAGCGACCACCGCCCCGACGGCCCGCCGCTGGCCCGGGTGCTCGCCAGGCTGAAGGCGAGACAGCCCATCACAGTCGTCACGATGGGCGACTCGTTGACCGACAAGCGGCACTGGGCGAACCGCGAGGTGGCCTGGGTGGACCTCCTCCGGGACCGGATCAAGGCGGAATACGGGGTCGAGGCCGCGGTCGTCAACCCGGCGATCGGCGGGACGCAACTGCGGCAGAACCTCGTCCTGATCCCGAGGTGGCTCGAACTCGCGCCCGAGCCGGACCTGGTGACGATCTTCTTCGGCGGCAACGACTGGGACGCCGGGATGAGGGGCGAGGAGTTCGAGCGGGCCTGCGCCGAAGCCGTCGACCGGGTCCGCCGGGCGACCCACGGAAAGGCCGACGTGCTGCTCCTGACGACCTGCCCGTCCGCCCCCCGGTGGGAGACGACGAAGGAACTTGCCGGGGCCTGCCGCGCCGCCGCCCGCGCCCGGGACGCCGGGCTGGCGGACGTCGAGCGGGCCTTCCACGAGGCGGGCAAGGACGCCCCCGGACGCCTCTTCGTCCGCGACCGGGTCCACCTGAGCCGCGAGGGGCACGAGGTCGTCGCCCGGGCGGTCCTGGGGGCGATCGAGTCGTCCGGTCGCTAGGCGCCGATCTCCCGCGGTTCAAGCGGACAGCTCGAAGACCCGGACGAGAGTCTCCCCCCGGCTGACGAGCTCGTACCAGCAGCCCGCCGGCACGAACAGGGATTGGCCGGGCTCGATCGTCGCGGCGAGGACCTTGGGGAGGTCGAGCGGCGTCCGCTTCTCGGGATCGCCCGGCGGACGCTCGGGGATCAGCCCCGAGTCGGGGGCTTCGGGGAGCAGGGGCCGGTCGCAGGGCGGCGCCAGGCGCGCTTCCACCTGCCCGCGGATCGGGAGCACGAGCAGCCCCGCCGGGGCGGCGACCTGCGGGGCCGTCGACCCGGGCCGGCCGGACCAGAGCGAACCGCCGGAGTGATCCCGATCGTCGAGGAAGTCCGGCAGGCCAAGTCCCGCCCCGTCTCGGGCCCTGGGGTCGTCGTCGCCGAGCACCGTCCAAAGCTCGGCCGGGTCAGCGACCGGGCCCGACCCGACCTCGGGCATCGGGGGCCGACTTGGACCGGCCGGGGCGAGGATCAGGGGGCGGCCGGTCGAGCAGAAGTCCTTGAAGAAGGCCCTGCGGGAGATCCGCTCGCGACGCTCGATCGCCGCCCTCTTCCGACCCAGCCGGTTGAGCTTGCGGTAGGCCGCGAGCAACCAGTCGCGCTTGGTCAGCCGGGCCCTGGCTCGCTGGAAGCCGAGGAAATAGGGGTGGAACCGCGCGAGGTCGACCTCCATCAAGGTTTCCCTGCGCGAGATCCCGAACGGCAGCAGGGTCTTCGCGAGGTCGTCGGGCGAGGCGTCGAGCAGGAGGTTCTCGACGATCCAGCGTCGCCACCCGTCGTCGACCCGCCGGGTCAGCGTCGGGTCGACCTCGCCGGCCGCGCCGTAGGCGATCGCCCGGCCGGTCTGGTTGATCGGGTCGTCGCGGCGGATCGAGCAGAGGGTCAGGATGGGGTCGTAGACCAGCTTCGGGTCGGACGGGCCGGGCGCCTGGGCCGCCCGGGCGGGGGAGGGCGGGGGCGTGATCGCCCAATCGTCGCCGAAGAGGTAGCGCGGCAGCATGCCCCGGGCTTCGGCGGCGGCGGCCAGCCAAGCCAGCGTCAGGTCGGCGACCTCCGGGAACGGGTGGAGGCGGACCTGGCCCGACCGGCCAAGCCACTGGGCATGGATCGCGTTCTGGTGGACGGCGTCGACGCCGTCGTTGGTCCGGCGGGTCCCCAGGAGGACGTGGGCGTGCCCTTCGTAGGATCGGCGGCGCATCAGGGCGAAGGCGTCGAACCGCTCGGCCTCGTCGAGGTCGGGCATCTCGGCCAAGGTGCCGGGCCAGCGGCGGTCGGCGTAACGCTCCAGGACCGGGCCGATCAGGTGGGCGGCGGGCTGGACGGCGACGATCCGATCGGCCCGGAGGAGGATGCCGAAGACCAGCGCGGCGTGCCCCCCGACCCCTTCGCCCAGGGTGATCAGGCGCGACGGTTCGAGGCCGTCGATGATCGACCGCAGGGCTTCGGCGGTCGCCTCGATCGTCCGGCCGAGGCCGGAGACGCCCCGATAATAGGCCGACCGCCGCGAGTCCCCGAGGTCGACCCGGCCGTGCTCCGGCGTGTCGGGGCCTTCGGCGATCGGGGGCATCCCGACGGCCGGCTCGGGCGCCGTGCCGAAGGCCAGGACCAGCGGTGCGCCCCGGCCGGCCCGGCGGACCCGCCATCCCTCGTCGCCGTTCACCATCCTCGGCCGCCCCCTCGCAACAGCGTCGCCCCGGTCACCCCGGCAGGTCATCGCCCGCCAGCAGGTCGGCCAGGACGTCGTCGATCAACTTATGGTCGATCAGCCACTTGACCACGGCGTGATCCGAGCCGGGGTACGGGTGCAGGGCGACATCCCGGAGCCGGGCCAGCCGGAGCGCGTGGATCGCGTCGAGGTTGCCCAAGTCGTCGCCGGGCACGCCCGGGTTGGTCCCGAAGATCAGGTCGATCCGCCCTCGATGGTCGAGCCGCTCGCCGAGCCCGAGGAGGTCATAATAGCCCGACCTCGGGGGGTCGGCGGCGAGTTCCTTCATCACCCGGAGGAACCGGAGGTCGCCGGAGCGGGTCGCCTCCTCGGGGTCGAGGTGGGATAGCGGGCCGAAGGCGACGATCCGGTCGGCCCCCAACAGCATCCCGAAGAGGAGCGCCGCGTATCCGCCCATCGTCTGGCCGATCGTCATCACGCGGCCCGGCCGGATCGAGCGGACGAGCCCTCGGAGCGAGGTCGCCACCTCGTCGACGTGCCCTCCCAGGCCGGGGATACCGCGATGATACCAGCTATTGCGGATGTCCCGGACCAGGATGCGGTTGAACCGGCAGGCCCGGCGGTCTTCGAGCTTCTTCGACCTGCCGAAGAAGTCGAAGCGCGGCAGTTGCTCCCGATCCACGAAGCCGAAGCTGAGGATCAGGGGCAATCCGGCCTCGACCCGGTCGACCAGGCAGCCGATCTCCGGGTTCCAGCGGGCGGACTCCAGCGCATCGTTGGTCAGCTCGGGGAGGTCCGCGATCCCCCGGACCCCGAGGGAGAAGCTCTGCATCGTGACGCCGGCCTCCTTGGGGGCTCAGGGCCGATCGGGGAGAGTCCGACTCAGACGTGATGATAGGTCGTGTAGAAGCTGGAGAAGTCGTTGTCGAAGAGGAAGTTGGTGAACGAGATCGTCACCGAGATCTCGACCCCCTCGACGTAGTGCAGGCAGCCGATCGGCAGGAAGAGGATCTCGCCGGGGCCGAGGATGCATTCGAGGATCTGCGCCTCGTCGGGCCTGGCCTGCGGCCTCGGCGCGGCGACCCGGCCGTCCACCCGGGAATAGACGTGGTAGTGGTTGTCCATCAGCGGCATGTCCCACGACGGCGCGATCTTGACCTTCTTGCGGCCGATCACCTGGGCCATGAAGTTGTTGGTCAAGTCGTGGTGGAACGGCGTGATCGTCCCCGCCGGGCCCATCCAGAAGAAGCCGCTCATCGGGTCGCGGCCGCTGAGGTACTCGGGGACCTGGATGATATCCTGCCAGAGTTCAGGCAGGACCGCCTTGTTGCTCGAATTGTTGTTCGCCGTCAGGTAGAAGTCGTTGGTCGTGCCGGCCGAGCGGACCATCTCGACGAACTCGGCCATCCGGACCTTCTTGAGGTACTTCTCGCGCTCGATCTCGTAGTTCGCCCCGGAATTCCTGCCGAACTGGACCTCGATCTCGCGGTCGCCGAACCTGTCCCGGAAGAAGTCGAGGTCCCACTTCTTCATGGCCGGCCAGTCGTCCATCATCCCGGTGATGATGACCGGCCGATTGGTGCTGTAGTACTCCTCGAGGAACTCCTCGCGCGAGAGCCGATGCCGCCTGGGGACCGCGACCGACTCGGGGTTGAGCCGGTTGATCCGCCGATACGCCGCGAGCAGCCATTCCCGCTTCTTGAGCCGGTTCTGGAGGTGCTCCGCCCCGCGGAAGTAGGGGCTATTCGCGGCGAGCTCGATCTCGCGCCGGGCCTCCTCGGCCCCGATCCCGGTCGCGCCCATCGCGTCGACCATGCTCTCGGGCGTCGAGCCGAGCATCAGGTTCTCCGAGATCCAGCGGCGCCACTCGTCATCGACCCTGGGACTGACCACGGCGGCGTCTCCTGCTGGGATGTTCTCGGCCTGTCTCGGTTCCTCGATCCTCGCGACGACCTCGGCGACCGCGGGCCTGATCTCGGCCTCGGCCACGGGACGGCCGTTGCTCGGGGCCTCCTCCTGGAGCGTGGCGACGAGCCGGGCCCCGTTCATCGGGCAGGAGGCGAGGCCATTCCCCGGGGCGGCCGAGGCGAGCGACGGCCCGGTCCGGACGCGCGGCGGCTTCACTTTCACCCGGTGGTCGGGGGCGACCTGCCGGCCGGAAAGGTCGCGGCCGAGGAAGTAATCCCTCTGCCACTGATCCGGCTTGACATCGCCCCGCCCCTTCGCCTCGTGGAACTGCCTGCGAGACGAGGACCAGTCGCCGTATTTCTGAAGCATCTCCGGGTCGTCGCCGAGCTTCCGGTAGCTGACGTCGGCGTTTTCCAGGTCCGCGCAGATGTTGCTGGCCATCGGGATCGCCTGGAACAGCGGCTCGCCCGCCTCGAACCGGACGGGGACATCCGGCGACAATACTTTATAATTCATGGTAAATGACATATTCATCCAGTCGCTCTCGATCAGGGCCATGAGCGGCTGGACGTTCGCCCGGAAGTAGTTCGCGGGGCCGCAGATCAGCAGCCGCGACCCTTCGGGCTTGGTCGAGAACAGGAACGGGGTGTTCCAGGTGATGATCCCCTCGCCGAACTGCGAGTTGATCCAGGCGGACCACAGCTTCTCGTCGCGCTCGAACCGGAAGTCGATCGCCCCCGGCGCGTTCGACCCGCGCCAGGTGGCGGTGAAGCCGACCGGATTCCTGACCCACCAGCCGGTCTGGTTGACGATCGTCAGGGGCAAGCAGCGATAAGCATGGCGGTTGGGGGTGGCGTCCATCCAATCCCGTTCCCACTCCGCCCAGCACCAATCCCACCCCGTCCCATCCCCGCGATGCTCCTTGATCAAGCTGTCGTCCGCGATTTGATAGAGATCAACCGCGAGTCGCGAGCGTTCCATTGAAGTCATCCTGGTAAGCGGTGAGAGTGGCTTCATCCTTGAGATCGATCGCCCCAAGGCGATCCGCCGCCCGGCCCCATCGGCCGGAGCGATGGCCCGCCCATCCCCCGCGAGTCGAACACCGCCCGCGGCCACATGCCCGGTGATCGTAGGGCGATCGAAGGCATTTCAAGCTCAAGCGACCCACGATCACCCTAAATAACTCCCAGACGCGAAGCAACGTGCTTGCGTCTGGGAGCCCGGATGTTCACGCGGCCTGATGCACCAAGCTTGAGGTGCTCACGGCGTCGGAGTGGGCGTCGGAGTCGGAGTGGGCGTCGGCGTCGGGGTCGGGGTCGGCGTCGGCGTCGGAGTGGGCGTCGGCGTCGGAGTGGGCGTCGGAGTGGGCGTCGGAGTGGGCGTCGGAGTGGGCGTCGGAGTCGGAGTGGGCGTCGGGGTCGGCGTCGGAGTGGGCGTCGGCGTCGGCGTCGGCGTCGGCGTCGGAGTGGGCGTCGGAGTGGGCGT
>JAABUQ010003878.1_pt1 | contig 26486 bp, 23 predicted proteins | sample 5560001 | NCBI WGS metagenome assembly JAABUQ01 (sample SAMN10711888, study PRJNA513371) | rock metagenome | isolation source: Antarctica rocks | place: Antarctica: Victoria Land, Finger Mt nord | collected 2015-12-18 | reverse complement strand
CTGTGCTCTGTGCTCTGTGCTCTGTGCTCTGTGCTCTGTGCTCTGTGCTCTGTGCTCTGTGCTCTGTGCTCTGTGCTCTGTGCTCTGTGCTCTGTGCTCTGTGCTCTGTGCTCTGTGCTCTGTGCTCACAAACTCTCTACTTCTACTGTAACCGATTTAGCCACCCCGGCGGTGGGTGGAGCCGCTACGCCGCCAGGTTAGCCGATCGAAAGCCCACCTATGGCCCGACCAGCCCCGTGCTTGCCAGCACCTCGACGACCTTGCCCTCGCGATGCACCACGGCGACCTGCCAGCGACGCTTGACGATACCGCCCTCATAGCGGTTGCAGTAGAGGTAGTCCAACCCGCCCCGATCGAGGAACTCGGCGTTGGCCTTTCGCCTGCATTGGAACCCCTCCCGTTCCATGAAGCGTCGGGCCTCATCGACGGGGGTGCCGATCGGGACTCCGCTTATGACCGCTTCCGCCATGCGTTCCGGCTCGTCGATCCCCCGAGTGGCGGATCGCGTGCCGGCGCATCCAGGCGCCGCCACGACGATCAACATGAGACATACCGCCCTCATCGCCGGTTCGCCCCCGCCTTGGCCGAGGCCAGCCGGGCGGCCGATCCCTTGCGGGCCTGCGCCAGCCAGCGGGCCTGGAGGTCGGCGTGGCCGTCGATCCCATAGACCCGGCGCAGCTCGGCCTCGGTCCCCTTGCGCTGGCTCCCCTTCAGGAAGTCGATGAACTGGGCGGGGGTGCCGAGGTCGACGAGGTAGCTCGTCAGCGAGATGCTCTGGGCGTAATACAGGCCCCAGAACGGCCCCTCGGGGTAGTCGCGGACCATCAGGTGCTCGATCGAGAAGATCTTGCCGCCGTCGAGCGCGGCGTCGAGGTCGGCGGCGCGGCGGGCCTGCTCCGCGGTCGGCTCCGAGAGGACGGCGATCCCCTCATCGGCCCAGCGCGGGATCTGCTGGGACGGGAAGAGGTCGGCGAGGACGACGTGGGTCACCTCGTGGGGCAGGACCGCCTCGATCAGCGTGGGATGGTCGGCCCGGAGCTTGACGCGACGGGCGGTGATCCTCGTGCCGTCGCCCTCCATGGTCGAGAAGCCCGGCGACTCGGCCGGCTGGCCCGTCACCTGGGCGAAGACGTCGGCGGTCGGGTACAGGTAGATCTCGCACTTCGGGCCCCAGGGCCGGGACGGCGCCGAGCCGGCCCACTTGCGGGAGACGGCCTCGCGGGTCGCCTCGGCGGCGCGCGCCACGCGGTCGGCCAGGTCGGGGTCGGCGTGGTAGATCGCGAAGTTGGCCGTCTGCTTGACCTGCCAGTTCCCCGAGTCGCCGTGGGTCGAGATCTCGGGCGGCGTCTCCGTCGGCGGGATCGCCATCGCGAACTCGCCCGGCCGCTTGCCCTTGCCCCCGGCGGGCTTCGAGGCGAGCGGCGGGCCCGGCCACGACGGCGACGGCTCGCGATCCGCCGTCGGAGTCGGCGAGCCCGTCCCGACCCGATTCGCGCCCGGGCCCGCGACCGTATTCCCGTCCGACTCGGGCATCGCCCCGCGGACAACCCGTCCCCTGGATGCGCCCCGCGAGACCCCGCGCGACTGGTCGTCGGCGCGGTTCCTGAGATAGTCGGCGTACCAGTATTTCGGGCTCAACGCCTTGATCTCGCCGATCTCGCGGTCGATGCTCGCCCACTCGCCCGAGGTCGCCGGCTTCGCCTTGATCCGCCGGACGATGTCGACCGAGCGGCAATAGGCCCAGTGCAGCTTCCGGCCCGGCGGCAGCTCCCCCCGCGTCGCGAGCATCGCGTACGACTTGCCGGCGTCGAGGTAGCGGCCGGCCAGGTACGCCGAGTCGGCCGCGAGGAGGATGTCGGCGGCGGTCGGCTCGTCGTCGACGGGCCGGGTCGCCGGGGCACCCGCCCCGGCCGGCACGACCGACTCATCCCGGCGGTCGGGGGCGGGGGCGGGCCTCGCGAGCGGCCGGGGCAGGGACGAGGCGGCCGGCTTCGGCCGATCGGCCCGGGCGAGGCCCGGCCTGGGCACGTCCGCGGGCATCGGGGCGGGGGCCGGGATCGGTGCCGGCTCGGGCAGGGGGAGCGGGCCGGGCGGGGGGGAGGTCGAGGGCTCGGCCTTGGCTGGGACGGGCAGGGCCTCGGGCGTCGCGGGGGGAGGCGACGGGGCGGCGACCGGCGCGGGGGTCGGCTCGACGGCGGAGAAGGCGGGCGGGACGTTCGGCCCGACGGCGGGGGCGGCCGGGTCGGGCCTGGGGTCGTCGGGGCGGGCCCGCATCCGTCGGTTGAGGATCTGCAAGTTCTCGCGGAACTCGTCGGCCTCGGCGGGCCGGCCGGTCCTGGCCGCGGCGTCGGCGGCCTTGGTGTAGGCCTGGCGGAGCACCACGATCATCGGCCCGAGGTCGGCGCCGGCCCGGGGTAGCGCCTCCTCCAGCAGGTCGACCGCCCCCTTCGGGTCTCCCTTGGCGAGCAGGGCCCGGGCGCGCCCGACGGCGTCGCCGTCCCCGGTCGCGGCCGGGTCGGCGGCGGGGCCGGGCCGGGCGAGGCCGAGACAGAGCGCGACGGCGAGCGCCGCGAACGTGGGGCCGTGCATGACGATCCGTGTCCTATCACGCGGTCTCGCCCGTGGTCGCCGGCTCCGGCGATCGCCTCGAAACGGCCGGTCCCGCACGGTCGCCTCGCCTCGGGTCGGGTCGGGGCGGGCACGGGGGCCGGTCGATGGAGCGATCGATGGGTCTGGCGACGTCGAGCGGGGCGGACCTCATCCTTGAGGGGTCGGACCATGGCGGTCCCGTCGGCGACGGCCCGTCCTGGGGACGGTCATTACGGCGGGCGCGCCCCGGTGGTGGCGGGGCCCTGGGTCTCGGGGACGCGGCGATCCGGACGAGCCGGAAACGGCCGGGGATCCGGGCGGCGGCAGTATCGCGGCCACCCCCGCCGCCGTCAACCCGAACCCGGGCCGCCCCGCCCTCGGCCGTCCCCGAGGGTCGTCCGCGCCGACCGGGTCGATCGGCCTCGCGGCGCCCGAGGCCGGGCCGGCCGCCGGGCTCGTGCCGCCGGGGGTCGCCGCGAGCCCGGCCGGCGCGGCCGGTGTCCGGGGGGCGACGATCTGCTATCGTGGACGATTCGCACCCGCCCGGCGGGCTCTCGTGCGACCCGGCGCGGGCGGTGCGGACCGTGAGCGAGCGAGCAGGGGGACGGGTCCGATGCGGATCATCGCGGGGCAGCGGCGCGGGCACAAGTTCGACGGCCCGCGCGACGACGTGACGCGGCCGACCAGCGACCTCGTCCGCGAGTCGATCTTCAACATCCTCGGCGAGTCGGTCGAGGGCCTCGTGGCGATCGACCTCTACGCCGGCACCGGCGGCCTCGGCCTCGAGGCGCTGAGCCGGGGGGCCTCGCGGTCGATCTTCGTCGAGCGGAACCGCGAGAACGTCGCCCTGATCCGCCGGAACATCGCCACCCTCCGCTACGAGGACCGAGCCCGGGTCCAGATGGCCGACGCCCGCCGCTGGGCCCGCCAGTTCGCCCCGAGCGACGACTCGCCCCTGATCGTCTTCCTCGACCCCCCCTACCAGGAATACGAGAACCACCCCGACCGGATCCGCCAGACGGTCCAGGCCCTCCTGGAGAAGGTCCCCGCCGGCTCGACCCTCGTCGTCGAGTCCCGCAGCGACCTCGACGACGCCGTCCTGCCCGACCTCGACGCCTGGGACCTCCGCCGCTATGGCGGCACCCAGGTCGCCCTCCGGACCGTCCACCGAGGGGAGCCAATCTCCGGGGATGAGACGGGGGGAGAATCATCCGCAGATGACGCAGATTTACGCAGATAATACTTAAGTTAATTATGAATTTATCTGCGTAAATCTGCGTCATCTGCGGTTGCTTCCGTCCCCTCGATTTCCCCCGGACGACCGATGAGCCCCGACCCCCGCCGTGCCTTCGCCACCGATGTCGTCGCCCGGCTCCGATCGGCCGGGTTCGCGGCGTACTGGGCCGGCGGGTGCGTCCGCGACCTGCTGCTCGGCTTCGAGCCGGCCGACTACGACGTCGCGACCGACGCGAGGCCCGAGGAGGTCATGGGCCTCTTCCGCCGGACCGTGGGCGTGGGCGTCAGCTTCGGCGTCGTCCGGGTGGTCGGGCCGGCCGAGGCGGGGGACGTCGAGGTGGCCACGTTCCGATCCGACGGCGCCTATCTCGACGGGAGGCGCCCGCAGGCCGTCACGTTCTCGACCGCCGAGTTCGACGCCTCGCGCCGCGACTTCACGATCAACGGGATGTTCTTCGACCCGATCGACCCCCGCGTCATCGACTACGTCGGCGGCCGCGCCGACCTCGATGCCCGGGTCCTCCGCGCCATCGGCGACCCGTCGGCCCGGTTCGCCGAGGACAAGCTCCGGCTCCTCCGAGCCGTCCGGTTCGCCGCCCGGTTCGGCCTGGCGATCGAGCCGGGGACGCGGGCGTCGGTCGCGGCGATGGCCCCGCAGGTCACGTCCGTCTCGCCCGAGCGGATCGCGCAGGAACTCCGGAAGATGCTCGTCCACGAGGCCCGGGTCGCGGCGATGGAGCTGGCGTCCGACCTCGGCCTGGTCGCCGCGGTCCTGCCGCCGATCGTGCCGATGAAGGGGCTCTTCCAGGGCAAGCCCGTCCAGCCCGACGGCGACCTCTGGGACCACACGATGCTCGTCCTGGAGCACCTGCCCGTCGGGCCGAGCTTCACCCTGGCCTTCGCCGCGCTGCTGCACGACGCGGGCAAGCCGTCGACCCGGACCCTCCGCGCGGGGAAGCTCTCGTTCCACAACCACGAGCAGGTCGGCCGCGCCATCGCGCTGGGCCTCGCCCGCGACCTCAAGCTCTCGAACGCCGAGCGCGACCGGGTGGCCTGGCTCGTCGAGTACCACCAGTACCTCGGCGAGGCGACGCGGCTCCGCGAGTCGAAGCTCAAGCGGATCCTCGCGACCGAGGGGATCCAGGAGCTGCTCGACCTGCACCGGGCCGACGCCCTGGCGTCGACCGGCGTGACCCGGCACGTCGACTACTGCGAGTGGTACCTCCGCGAGCAGCCGGCCGGGCCGATCGACCCGCCCCCGCTCCTGACCGGCCACGACCTCGCCCGCCACGGCCTGGCGCCCGGCCCGCGGTTCGCCACCCTGCTCGAGGCCGTCCGCGAGGCCCAGCTCGACCGGTCGATCCACTCGAAGCGCGAGGCGCTGGAGCTGGTCGACCGCCTCGTCGTCGAGGGCGAACGACCCCCGGAGTAGCCCCGCCCGAATGGCACCTCGCCGCTTGCGTCCGCCCCGCCGGTCCGCGAGACTGGCGGTCCGGACCGACCCAGATCGAGACCGACCGCGCGAGGCCCGACGATGCGAACCCTCCCCGCCCTCGTCCTTCTGCTCGGGATCGCCCCCGGGCCGGCCCCCGCGGCCGACTTCCCCCGGTTCGAGGCCCGGACGATCGACCCCCACGTCGGCAACGTCTGCTACGCCGTGGCCACCGCCGACGTCGACGGCGACGGCAAGCCCGACGTCGTCGCGGTCGCCGAGGATGCCGTCTACTGGTATGAAAATCCGTCGTGGACGAAGCACGTCATCATCAAGGACGTCACGGCGCGCGACAACGTCTGCATCCAGCCGAGCGACGTCGACGGCGACGGCCGGGTCGACTTCGCCCTCGGGGCCGGCTGGCAGCCGACCAACACGCAGACCGGCGGGACCCTCCAGATCCTGACCCGGACCGGGGCCGCCGACGGGGCCTGGCGGGTCGTGCCGATCGGCTCCGAGCCCACCCTGCACCGGGTCCGCTGGGGCGACGTGCTCGGCACGGGCAAGCCCCAGCTCATCGCCGCCCCGCTCCAGGGGCGCGAGACCAGGGGGCCCGACTGGGGGGCGGGGCAGGGGGTCCGGATCCGGGCCTTCTCCGTCCCGGACGACCCGTTCGGCTCCCCCTGGCCGTCCGAGGTCGCCGACGACTCGCTGCACACGACGCACAACCTCCAGGTGACCGACGTCGACGGCGACGGCAAGCCCGACGTCGTGGTCGCCGCGTGGGAGGGGGTCTTCGTCCTCCGTCGCGACTCCTCGGGCCGATGGTCGAAGGGGCAAGTCGGCTCGGGCAACCAGGAGAGCCGGCCGTCGCGCGGGGCGAGCGAGGTGAAGGTCGGCCGGCTCAAGGACGGGTCGTCGTACGTCGCGACGGTCGAGCCCTGGCACGGGTTCCAGGTCGTCGCCTACACCCCGCCGAAGTCGGGGGGAGGACGACTCTGGGACCGGAAGGTGCTCGACGAGCCGGTCGCGTGGGGGCATGCCGTCTGGTGCGCCGACCTCGACGGCGACGGCGACGACGAAATCCTGATCGGCCAGCGCGACCCGTCGAAAGACCCCTCCCGGAGCCCGAAAGGCCCGGGACTCCTCGTGTACGACCCGAAGCCCGGCCCCGGCGGGCTGGCCTTCGACCGCCACCTGATCGACGACGGCGGGGTCGCGGTCGAGGACGCCCTGGCCGCCGACCTCGACGGCGACGGCCGGCCCGACCTCGTCGCCGGCGGCCGCGCCACCCACAACGTCCGGATCTACATGAACCGGCCCGGCCGCTGACCCCGTCCCTCCCGGGACCGAGCGCGGAGGGGGACCCGACCGGAGCGCCGGCGGGACCCGTTCGCGTTTTCGCGGAACCGACCGGCCCCTCGCCTCGATAGTGCCCATCGTTCGGCCGCGCCGTCGCGGCCACGACCGACGGACACCCTCGACGAGGCAAGCCTCCCATGACGCACGAAACCGACCCCGACCAGCCCGCCGTCTCCGACCGCAAGCGCGCCGCCAACCGCGCCAACGCCCGGAAGTCGACCGGGCCCCGGACCGCCGAGGGCAAGGACAAGTCGCGGCGCAATGCGCTCAAGCATGGCCTCTGCGCCTTCGTCCTCGCCGTCCCCGACGAGGACCCCGCCGTCTTCGCCGCCCGGCTGGAGCTCTGGGACGAGGAGCTCAACCCGGCCCAGCTCGACTCGTCGCGCTACGTCGTCACGATGGCCGTGCGGCACTCGGTCCGGCTCGATCGCTGCGACCACACCCACACCGCGAAGGTCGCCGACCTCGCCCGGGGAGCCGACGCCGCCCACCGGGAGGCGAGATCCAAGGAGGTCGAGGAGCTGGCGCGGATGCTCAAGGACGACAACGACATCGCCGTCCGCCGCCTCAAGTCCTTCCCCGAGGGGTGCGAGTACCTGGCCAAGCAGTGGCGGCTCCTGGAGCCGACCCTGGTCGACCCGGCGCACTGGGACAAGCAGGACGAGTCCGAGGCGCTGAAGCTGCTGGGCGACGTCCGGCCGTACAAGGCCCAGGCCTCCAGCCCGCTGGCGCTCGACACCCTGGCCATCGACGACCACCGCGCGCTGGCCAGGCGGCTGCGGCTCAACGAGCGGGCGCAGGTCGACTGGATGGCCAAGTACAAGGACGAGGACGAGCGGCAGTTCGACTACGAGCGGCTGCCGATGCTGGCCGACCGGTCCGAGCGGGCGGTGGCGGGGCTGAAGGCGCTGATCGACGCCCAGGTCGCCGGCCTGCTCGGGAGGAGGGATCTCCTGGTCGAGCAGGAGGGGCCGAGCCGCTCCGAGGCGACGTACCGGGCGCGGTTCGACGCCTCGGACGAGGGGAAGCTGCTCCACCGGTACGAGCAGGACCACGAGCGCGGCTTCTTCCGGGCCCTCAAGGAGCTGCGCGAGGTCCGCAAGGAGATGGGCCAATCGCCGCAAATCGTGTCGATGAGCGGAGTTGAGCAATTCGAGCCGGCCGAGACGGGGGCGACGAAGGCCCCCCACGATCTCCGGAACGAACCCACGGGGCCGGGCTCGGCCGACCCGTCGAGGCCGGCCCCGGGGCCGAAACGGGGGGTCCGAGGGGCCGCGAAGGCCCCGAATCCTCCGAAGCATCGATCGAAGAGCCGGGAGTAGGCGCCGGCCGGCGGTCCGACCCAGTCCCGGAGGGCCTCCTGACAGAGGTCCGAGGCTCAGGATGCGCGCCGAGGTCGGCCGTGATGGGGCCGGGCCCGGCCGGCGGGGCGGCTTCGGCGGGTTCCAACCATTGTTTACCCGAAATTTTTCGCCTGGGACAATTGACCGAGGGGTCGCGGTTGTCAATAATGGGACCATCGAGTATGACGTGCCTGCACTGAGCCCGGCCGGGCTCGCCGCGAGAGGACGGTCGCCGGGTCAACTCCGCGACCGCGACCTCAAGGCGCCCGGCTGAGGTCCCGCCTCGATCCGGGGCAAGCCCGGCCTGCTCGTCGCCCGCAAGGACCCGTGACGCGATCGTCCCGCCCGGTTCGGTGGTCCCGACTCCTCCGGGATCGGATGATCTCCCCGCGAGGGCGATCGCGCGACACCCCGCCAACCGTCCCGGCCTCCCTCGGAGAATCCCGCAATGTCCGCTCCGCGTGCCTCGATCGGGTCTCGTCTCCGGCGGCTCGGCGTCCGGCTCCTGCTGGCCGCCGCGGCGGCCAGCGGAGTCGCCTGGGTCGCCCGCGAGCTGGGCCGGCCCGCCCGGCCGACCCTCGATGGCCTGTCGTTCGTGCCGGCCCGTCGCGTCGACCTCCGCTCGGTCCTGAGCGCGTCCGGGACGACCGAGAGCGCGAGCAACACCGTCATCGAGTGCAAGCTCGAGCGGGTCACGATGCGGAGCGAGGGGCAGTCCTCGTCGTCGGGCGGCTCGTCGACCATCCTCTGGATCGTCGACGACGGCACGGAGGTGAAGAAGGGCGACCTGCTCTGCAGCCTCGACGCCTCGGACTACGAGGAGCTCGTCCGCCAGCAGGAGATCAAGGTCGAGCGGGCCAAGGCCGACCTCGTCCAGGCGCAGCTCACCTACGAGTCGAGCCGGATGGGCGTCGACGAGTACCGCAAGGGGCTGATCGCCCAGAACCTCCAGGACTTCGAGGGGAAGCTCAAGCTGGCCGAGGCCGACATCCGGCGCGCCGGCGACCGCCTCGCCTGGTCGAGCCGGATGATCGTCAAGGGATATGTCTCGCAGGAGCAGGTGGCCAACGACACCCAGGCCGTCCGCAAGGGGGAGCTGGCCGTGACCAAGGCCCGCTGGGCCCTCGACAACTTCCGCAAGTTCGGGGCGCCGATGGAGGTCCAGCTCCTCCTGGCCGAGGTCGAGAACGGCCGGACGAACCTCCTCGTCCAGGAGCAGAAGCATTCCCGGTTCGCCGAGCGGCTGGCCTACTACAAGAAGATGGTCGAGAACTGCACGATCCGCGCCCCGCACGACGGGTTCGTGATCTACGCCGAGCAGGACGGCCGGTTCGGCGAGACCAAGCTCGAGGCCGGCGCCACGGTCCGCCAGATGCAGGACCTGTTCCTGCTGCCCGACCTGTCGAAGATGCAGATCAATACACTCCTGCACGAGTCGATCGTCACCCGGATCCGCCCGGGGATGACGGTGCGGGCCCGGATCGAGGGGATGTCCAACCGCGAGCTGGAGGGCCACGTCGTCAAGGTCGACCCGCTGCCCGACGAGGACGCCGGCTGGTTCAACGACACCAAGCTCTTTCACGCGACCGTCCGGCTCGACCATCCCCCCCGGGGGATCCGGCCCGAGATGACGGCGGAGGTCGAGATCGACGTCGACCGCCGCGACCACGTGATCGCGATCCCGGCCGAGGCCCTGGCCGTGGTCGGGGGCAAGGGCTACTGCTACGTGGCGGCCGATGGGGCGCTCGAGCGCCGGCAGGTCAAGCTCGGCGGGTCGAACCGCGAGATGCTCGAGGTGGTCGAAGGCCTGGAGGAGGGGGAGGCGGTCGTGTCGGACCTGGCCCACATCGACGCGTATGCACCCTTGATCACCGACGCACCGCTCGAGACCCCCGCGGCGGCCGCGGCGGGCCACACCGTCGCCGCGGCCCATGCCCGCCCGGCCGGGAACAAGGCGGGGCTCTGATTCGGGGCGAGGTGTCGCCCGGGAGATCGACCCCGTGGGCCGATCGCCCGGTCCCGCCCCGATGCACGGGGGGGCCGACAACCGGCCCGATCGGACACGCCGTCGCGACCGGGCGGGGGCCGGATTATCCCCGGCAATCCCGGTGGATCGGCGGTGGTCCGGCGGCCGACTAGGAGGCAGGGAAACTCGCCCCCTCGGCCTCCGTCGAGATCGACCGACCATGAGCACCAAGCGCGCCCCGTCGAGGACGCCGGCCTCGGCCTCGTCGTCCCCTCCCTCGACCTCGCCCTTGCTGACGGCGGCGCTGCTGGCCGCGGCCCTCGCCACGGGCGTCGGGACGCTGGTCGCGCGGGGCCGGCTGTCCTGGCCGCCGACCCAGCTCCTCGCCGGCCTGTACACCGTGGCCGGGTGCCTGGCGCTGGTCGGTCCGATCCTGCTGGCGACCCGTCGCGGCAAGGGCGGGGGCGGGGGCGAGGGGGGTCTCGGCGAGCTGCTCTGGATGGCCGGCGGCCTGCTCGTCTGGGTCTTCGACCTCGCCTCGGCCGCCCGAGGCGAGTGGCGGTCGCTCTCGTGGGCGACCCCGCTCGGCTACCGGACGATGGGCCTGATCATCCTGGCCGTCCTGCTCGCGGGCTGGCGGTGGCGGCCCTCGGCGCGGGACTGGTCGTGGACGAACGTCACGGGCTGGCTCCTCGGCCTGTTCTGGGTCGGCATGGGCCTGGCGACCCTGGCCCCCCCCGGCACCCTGCTGGCGTCGGCCCGATAGGGCAGGGCGGCGCGGCGGACGGCCGCTTGACGGCCCGAGGCGCGGGGCGTTAGCTTCGAACGCGACGCCCCCGTCCCATGCCGCCGGGCCGATCCATCGTCCCATATCCTCATCGTCGCGATCCGATCCGGACGGGCCGAGCGTTACGCCCCAGGAGTGTCGTCGTGGCCATCGACCCGAAGATGTCGGCCCCGCCCCTCGAGGCGGCGGCCGAAGGCTCCCCGATCGAGAACGAGATCTCGGCCTACCGGGCGATCAGCCGGGCCGCGATCGTCAGCGTCGTGCTCGGCCTGGCCTCGGTCCTCGCCTTCGTCCACCCGTCCTTCGCCGCCCTCGGAGTCCTGGCGATCCTCGCGGGCGCGGCCGCCAAGCGGTCGATCGCCCGCGTCCCCGACGTCCTGACCGGCCGGCCGATGGCCGACGCGGGGATCGGGCTGGCGCTGTTCTTCACCCTCTCGGCCCTGACCATGATGGCCGTGCAGGACTGGATCGTCGTCCGCGAGGCGACGAAGTTCGCCCGGGCCTACGCCGAGACCCTGAGGGACGGGTCGGTCGAGGACGGGATGTTCCTCCAGATCCCCCCGTCGGCCCGGGAGGGGAAGACCCCGAAGCAGGTGGCCGACGAGATGGAGGCCGCCTCGCGCGGCCCCGCCGGCGGGTACGAGACGCGGACCAAGCCGCTCCGCCAGATCAAGGCCCGGCTCGTCTCGACGCCGGACCAGGCGATCTCGTTCCTCAAGATCGACGGCCACGCCGTCGACGGCCTGGCCGTCCGGGCCAACGCGATCCTCGAGCTGAAGGGCCCGGCCAGCCGGGACTTCCCCGACCCGTCGCAATTCGCCCTGGTCCGGTTCCGGGGCCAGACCAACGTCCCCGGCTACGACTGGTCGATCGAGGAGCTGGCCTTCCCGCTCCGGGCCGACGGGTCGCCCGGGACCCCGCCCCCCTCGGCGGCGGAGCCGGTCCACGAGGCGCCGCCGCCCGAGACGGGCTCGCCGTCGATGATCCCGCCGGGCTCGCGACGGCCTCGCCTCGCGCCCGGACCGGGGGGGAGCGGCCCCCCGGGCACGGATCAGCCGCCGGGGCCGAGGTAGGACGCGTGGCAGTTCTCGGTCTCCCAGAGCAGGACCTCGACGACCGGCAGGCCCGAGGCCTTCGCCCGCTCGTAGATCAGGCGGGCGATGTTCTCGGCCGTCGGGTTCTCGTCCATCACGAAGACCCGCTCGCCCCGCTCGCGGAGCGCCGGCAGGAGCGGGTCCTCGCGGCAGAGCAGCATGTTGTGGTCGAGGTTCTCGTCGATCCAGAGCTGGACCTTCCGCTTGATCTCGCCGAAGTCGACGAGCATCCCCGTGGGGTCGAGCCGGGGGGCCTCGAGCGTGATGACGGCGCGGCCGTTGTGGCCGTGGAGGTGGCGGCACTTCCCCTCGTAATTGAGGAGTCGGTGGCCGTAACAGAAGTGGATCTCGCGGGTCACTCGGTACATCGGGCACGTCCCCCGGCGGTCGGCCTGGGCTCGTTCAAGGGGTCGGGATCGGGGTGAGGAGAGGGTCGGGCTCGCGGCCGTCGCCGGCCGGGTCGACCAGGCCGGCGTCGAGGAATCCGTGCCGGCGCTCCTCGCACTTGTTGCACCGGCCGCACGGTCCGCCGCCGGCCGGTGCGAGGCAGGAGAAGGTCAGGCCGAGCGGGAGGGCCGCCCCCCGGCGGAGGACCTCGGCCTTGCCCGGCCGACGGAACGGCCGGACGATCCGGAACGGGGCGGCCAGCCCCGCCGTGACGGCCGCCTCCAGGGCCCGGTCGAACTCGGGGGTGCCATCGGCGAAGGGGTTCGTGGCCAGGGTCCCGAGGGCCAGGGTGGTGATCGAGCGGAGCCGGCACCAGGCCGCGGCCTTGGCGACGAGCAGGAGGCCCCGGCCCGGCAGGTCGACCGCGTCGTCGGGCGAGGCGGCATCGGGGACGTCGGGCCCGCCGGTGCTCCAGTGCTCGCCGTAGACCTCGGCCACCGGCTCGTCGAGCACGGTCAGGGGCATCAGGCCGGGCCGGGCGGTCGCATCGAGGAAGGCCCGGAGGCCGGCCAGCTCGGCCGACTCCCAGCGGAGCCCGAACCGGACGTGGATCGGGTGGACGCGGGCGAACCCGCCGAGCAGGTCGTGGCAGAGCACCGCGCCGTCGACCCCGCCACCGACCAGGGCCGCGACATCCCCTCCCTCGCGACGATCCGACATCGACGGCTCCGCGGGCCCGACCCGACCGCGGGCCGACTCGCGTCCCGCCTTCCCGGGGTGCGTCCCCGGCCGGGGGATTCTAGGCGGCCGACGCCGGGCGAGCAAGGAGCGCGGCTCGGGTCTGCGAAGCGTCCGAGCCGCTCGGCTGCCACAAGCCGATCGGCGGGGACATCGTCGTCCGCCGGCCCGGCACGGCCCGCAGGGCGACGACCTCGAGGGCTCGCACGTCCTCGGCCGGCTCGTCCGGGACCCCGTTGACCTCGGAAGCCGATCGGGTCGCGAGGCCCGGATGACCTCGATCGGCTCCGGGACATCCCCGGCCGTCCGCGCAGCTCTGCTCGCTCTGAACCGATCCATGCCGCGGGTCGAACCAGGCTCGGTCTGATGTCCAAACGGCCCGGCGACCGGGCCGCGATCGGCGCCCGGCTCACCGCCAGTACCGGCCATCGAACTCCGACGAGACGTGCTCGGGCACCGCCTCCAGGCGGCACCCGCGCGTCTCGGAGAAGAGGTCGGAGGGGCAGCCCTCCGGAAATTCGACGTTAACCTGATGCGACCCGCCGAAGGACCGGACCGATTTCCGCACCTTGGCCGGGGCCCAGGCGGTCGACTTCGGCCGTTCCAGGCGGATGTGGATCTCGTCCCGGAGGGGAGGGTGGGCGCACGTGAGGCGTGCCCCGCCCTGGCTGAGGTCTTCGATCCGGGCGGCGACCTCGGTGTAGACGCCCTCCGACCACCAGCCCAGCCGGGCCTCGTTCCCCACGGCCGGATAACGGCAGGACATCCGGCGGTCGTCGGCGGCCCGGCGGCCCCGCGCGGTGAGCCAGCTCAGCATCCCCGTACCCTCCTCATCCCGATCGTGTTGGGGTCGACGTTGACCCGTCAAGGGAGCCTAGGCCGCCGATCGGTGTCGGTCAATCGCCGTGCCGAGCGCGAGCAGTTCCGTGGATCGAACGTCCCGTAAAGGACACCAGGGCCGGCCCGAATTGGGGTTGACAGGCACCGTCGAGGCCTGCGTTTTTCCGGGTCGAGGTCTCGGATGCGGAAGCCGATGGCACTCCGAGCCGGTCGTACGGCACCCGCATCCGCGGCAGCCCGTTCGACCGACCGACCCGCTGGAGATGATCCGGCCACGGTCGCTGTGGTTCGCCCCGGCGGTGCGGACCGCCGGCGACACCCCCGGGGGACCACGATCAGGGCGTGCTTCGTGCCGGCTCCCCGGCGATCGACCGGGCTGGGGCCGGTCGTCTCGCCACCGCCAAGACCAGGATAACCGCGACCGGGACGCGAGGCAGGGCCAAGGCCTGTCATCGATCCTCGACTCTGGTAGGCCGGGCCGACATCGTCGTCTGTAGGGCTGAGTAGCCGTGCATGGCCGTCTGGACACGCCGAATCCGGATGGTTACTGTACCCTCGGTGCGCCCGTGGTCGCCTTCTGGGCTTGCGCACGACGCTCCGGGGTCGGTCACCCGCGAACCGGATCAAGCCGACCCGCCGTCCGGTGAAGGGCGGAGCCCGGACAACCCGGGGCGCCTCGGCTCGCCTCGCCCTCGCTCAAGCGACGTCCCGCCGACCGGCGAGACGTCGGCCTCTCCGCAACATGCGAAGGCTCCGCTCGCTCAGGATGGCAGATGGCAACCGCCGCGCTCCAGCGAAAGCCCCGGACTCTCGACCGTCGGATCAGGGCAGCGGTCAACCCCCCGCCGGGGCTGGCGGAGCGGGCCCTGGACATCGCCGACCGGCAGGTCAAGCTCCTCTCCCGCCCGGTGGACGACCTGATGGAGGTGTCCGGCATCGCGAGAGGCAGGATCGCCCTCCCGAAGGAGACGGTCGGCCTCGACCGCAGGCCCCACGAGGCATCGGTTCGTGTCGAGCCCCAAAGTCGGCGGGCACATGCACCGGCCGCAGACCCCTTCGAGCCCTCGCCATGACCAGGACATGCGCCTCCTGCTTGATCGGTCTCGCCCTCGGCACGCCCGGGCACCCGGCCGCGGCGGAGGAGCCGGCCGACCTGATCCTCCATCACGGCAAGGTCGTGACCGCCGACCGCGACTTCTCCGTCCGTCAGGCCATCGCGATCCGGGGCGACCGCGTCCTGATCGTCGGGGCCGACGAGGAAGTCCTCCGGGCCCGGGGGCCGCACACGACCGTCGTCGATCTGGGCGGCAAGACGGTCCTGCCGGGCCTGATCGACAGTCACACGCACCCCGCCGGCGCCTGCCTGACCGAAGCCGACCACCCGGTCCCCGAGATGGAGACGGTCGGCGACGTCCTGGCCTTCGTCCGGGCCCGGGCCGAGGCCGCGGGGCCCGGGAACTGGGTCGTCGTCCGACAGGTGTTCATCACGCGGCTCCGGGAGCAGCGCTATCCGACCCGGGACGAGCTGGACCGTGCCGCGCCCGGCAACCCGGTCCTGTTCGCGACGGGCCCCGACGCCTCGCTCAACTCGATGGCGCTGAAGCTCAGCGGGATCGGCCGCGACTTCCGGCCCGAAGGGCCCGGCAAGGTCGAGAAGGACCCTCGGACCGGCGAGCCGACCGGCATCCTCCGGAACCTCACCCGATACGTCAAGGCACCCCCTGCGGAACCGAAGCCGGCCGATCCCGACCACGACCACCGCCTGATCGAGCTGTTCCGAGATTACAACTCGGTCGGGATCACGGCGGTGATCGACCGGAACGCCGCCGCGGCCGACGTCGACCGCTACGCCCGCCTCCACGAGGCCGGGGCGCTCACGGTCCGGGTGGGGATCTCGCACGGGGTCGAGAACCTCGGCCCGCTCGAGCCGATCCTGGCGGAGATCCGCAGGATCGCGGACCACCCGCTCCGCCGGGGCGGCCCAAGGCTCCGGATCGTCGGGGTCAAGGCGTTCCTCGACGGTGGGATGCTCACGGGCAGCGCCTACATGCGGCGCCCCTGGGGCGTCAGCTCGATCTACGCGATCGACGATCCGGGGTACCGGGGCGTCCTGTTCATCCCCCGCGACCGGCTCGTCCCCATGGTCCGGGAGGCGGTCAGGACGGGCCTCCAGTTCACCGCCCACAGCGTGGGCGACGGGGCGGTCGACGCCCTGCTCGACGCCTACGACGAGGTCAACGGGCAGACCCCCGTCGCCCCGACCCGCCCGTGCCTGACCCACTCGAACTTCATGAGCCGCGAGTCGATCGACCGGGCCTCCCGGCTGGGGGCGGTCGTGGACGTCCAGCCGGCCTGGCTCTACCTCGACACCCGGACCCTCGTCGCCCAGTTCGGAGTCGACCGGCTCCGGTACTTCCAGCCGCTCCGCAGCCTCTTCGACGCGGGCGTCGTCGCCGGGGGGGGGTCGGACCACATGCAGAAGATCGGCTCGCTCCGGTCGATCAACCCGTACAACCCCTTCCTGGGGATGGCGACCGCGATCACCCGCCGGGCCCGAGGCTACGACGGGCCCCTCCACCCCGAAGAGTCCCTCACGCGCGAGCGGGCGATCCGACTGTACACGAGCAACAACGCCCGCCTCCTGTTCCTGGAGGACCGGGTCGGGTCGCTCGAGGCCGGCAAGCAGGCCGACCTCGTGATCATCGACCGCGACATCCTCTCGTGCCCCGAGGGCGAAATCGCCGGGACCCGGACGTTGGCGACCTATCTCGACGGTCGATGCATCTTCGGCCGGCCTTGAAGACCATCGGCGCAAATCAAAATCATCTAATACGATCGATGATCGATCACGGGGTAAGCCAGGCGTCCCGGTGCTCGGCGACGAAGTCGTCGTCGTTCAGGTGGGGATAGGCGGCGTACACGCGGTCGATCTCCGCGGCCTGTCCGGGGCCCAGCCCGACGCGCGGGTCGAGGGTCCGCACCCCTTCGAGCAGGCCTTGCCGCCTCAGCACCTCGTGCAGCCCGGCGATGCAACCGGCGAAGCCGTTCGCCGCGTCGAAGAAGGCGGCATTGGCGTCGGTGACCTCCGCCGACCGTCGGAGCAATCGGGCGGGCACCCCGCCCTCGCGACGCGAGGCGGCGCGGCATTCGTCCAGCAACTCGACCGCCTTGGAGGTCCAGACCGACCAGTGACCGAGCAGCCCGCCCACGATCCGTCGCTCGACAGGTCGACCGTCGACGAGGAAGCGGTAGCGCGTCAGGAGGTCGACCACGATGTTGTCGTCGTTGCCCGTGTAGAGCGCGATGTCGTCCCGACCCGCCTCCGCCACGGCCCGGACGACGTCGAGCGTCCGGTAGCGGTCGAACGGGGCGATCTTGATCGCGACGACCCGCTCGATCGTCGCGAACTCCCTCCAGAAGCGGAAGGTCAGCGGGGGCCCCCCCACGGCGCGCTGCAGGTAGAAGCCGACGAGTGGGAGGACGTCGGCGACGGCCCGGCAGTGGGCGAGGCGCGACCGATCGTCGTCATGGGGGAAGTCCGCCAGGCTGAGCAGGCCCGCATGGTAGCCGAGATCCCGGGCCAGGCCGGCCTCGGCGACGGCCTGCGAGGTCCTCCCGCAGAGCCCCGCGACGCGGACCAGCGGACTCCCTCGACCGAGGTCGGCGCGGGACAGCTCCTCGGCGGCCAGGGCCAGGATCGGCTCGAGGAGGCCATGCGCGGGGTCCCGGATCTCGAACTGGGTCGTGTGGACTCCCACGGCGAGGCCCCCGGCCCCGGCCGCCGCATAATAGCGACAGAGGCCCCGCTGCCGGGCCTCATCGAGCTTCCTCGCGGCGGTCAGGGCGAGCGGCATCGCCGGTATCGCCACGCCCTCGCGGAGCGACTCGAGCACCGGGTCCGGGATCTCGGGGTACATCCAGGTCCGCCTCTCCGACTCTCATCCGGCTCAGAATCGCCCGTCGCTCACCTCGTAGCGCGTCGGCTTGCCCAGCGTCTCGCCGCCGCGTCGGATCCAGCCGGCCGTCTGATGCAGGAGCCGGTCGATGTCGAGACGAGGGTGCCCGAATAACTCTCCGGCCAGGCTCGTGTCGCTCAATAGCGCCTCGGGCGACTCCCGGCCCTGGAATACGGGCGACGAGCCGAAGACCTCGCCGAATCGCTCCGCGATCGACCGGACGGAGAGCGCTCGCGGGCCGGTGACGTTGAGCACCAGGGGTGGGCTCGCGACATGGTCGAAGGCGCGGAGCGACATGTCGACGGCGTCACCCTGCCAGATCGCGTTGAGGTATCCGATCGTCAGGTCGATCGGCTCGCCCGCGAGGACCTTGCGGCCGATGTCGACCAGGACGCCGTATCGCATCTCGGTCGCATAATTGAGGCGAATCAATGCGGCAGGAATGCCCGACGTCCGACTATGGTGCTCGACGATCCGTTCCCGGCCCACGCAGCTCATCGCGTACTCGCCGCGCGGGTTGAGCGGGTCCGACTCCCTCGATCCCGGACCTCCGACGGGGGTCGTCCCGTAGACGTTGCCCGTGGAGAAGGCGACGAGACGGCTCCGGGCAAACCTCCGACAGGCCAGGCCGGGGAGGAATGCATTGATGGCCCACGTGCGAGCCTCGCCGCCGGACGTGCCGAATTTCATCCCCGCCATGAAGACGACGTTGGGTGCGTCGGGCAGGAGGCCGAGCGAGTCGGGATCGAGGAGGTCGCAGCGGATCGTCTCGACCCCGTGCGACCGGAGGGAGGCCTCGACCCCGGGGTCGGAGAACCGTGCCACCCCGATGACACGGCGGTCGACCCCGGCTGCGTCGGAGCCCCGCCGGGCCATCCGCGCCAGCGACGGCCCCATCTTGCCCGCGACGCCCAGGATGAGGATGTCCCCGTCCAGGCGGCCCAGGCACTCGCTCAGCGCCTCCCCGGGTTGACTGAGCCGATCCTCCAGATCAGCAAGGTCCCGGATGGTGTCGTCGGGAGGCGCGTCGGCCCGATCGTCTCGCATGATCCCCCTCCGGCAGGCTTGGACAGCCCCATGCTCCAATGACCTCCCGCATCTCAACCCATCTCGGGCCCGAAGCTCGCCCAGATCGCGCGGGGCTCGTCGGCGACCGTCTCGCCTCGGGACATCCGCATGAAGTTTCGCTGGATGGTGAGGCCCCGGGCGGAGGCCAGGGACGTGCTCGCCTCATTGCCGGCGGGGATGTCCACGAACACGGGTTGCCCCGAGTGGCCGGTCAAGGCCTCGGCCAGCAGCGCCGCTCCCACCCCTCGCCTCGCGATGCAGGGCCCGATCTGGCTCGCATGCAATCCCGGTCGCTCCATGAGATAGCCGTCGACCTCCACTCCGTCACGCGTCGCGATCCGGACCCGTTCCGGGTGATCCGCCGCCAGTCGGTTCAGAAGCCTGCCCCGTCGGATCCCGGTGACGGAATGATCGAGGTCCGCGACCCCGTCCAGCAAGGCCGGGTCGAATGACCCGCCCGGCTTCCTGACTCCGACGACCTCGGGCGTCCCCTCGAAGCGGGCGAGCCGGTACTCTCCCACGAAACCCAGCCGTTCGTACAGCCCTCGCCCGGCCGGGGTCGCATCGAGGCGGATCGTGCGGACGCCCCGGCCTTCGAGGAACTCGATCGCGCGGGCCATCAGCGCACGGCCGATCCCTCGGCCCCGCATCGCCGGGTCGACCAGGACCATGGCGACCCACGCCACCGGCCCGAAGATGCAGGTGGTGAGCGTCGCGACCGCCGACTCGTCGAGCCCGGCGACGAAACATCCGTCCGGCTGGAGCTCGGTGAAACGGATCCAGTCCTGCGCGGTCTGATTCCACCCGGCCCGGCGGACGAGCTCGAGGCCCAGCGGCCGGTCCTCGCGAGTCATCCCTCGGATCAGGATCACGGCGTTCCCCACGATCGGCGAGATCTCGCCGCCGGCTATCGTATCCGATCGGATCCCCGGTGCCAGGAGATTCGGCCGCAGGGGCTGCCTCCTACCTCGGGGGATGTGCGGCGGATATCGTCGGGGTCGGCCGTCCGGTCCGCCGAGGTCCGGAAGATTGGCCGTGGTCTCCTCACCGCTTCAGGATGCCCCGCATGGCCCGATCCATGTCCCGCCTCTTCCTCTGGCTCATCCCGGCCCTCACCCCGCTCACGGAGGCGACGGCCGACGGGCCGGTCTACGACGTCTTGATCCGCGGCGGACGGATCGTGGACGGGACCGGCAACCCCTGGACCCGCGGGAGTCTGGCGATCCTCGGCGACCGGATCGCGGCCGTCGGCCATGTCGCGGATCACGTCCTCGCCCGTCGCGTGATCGACGCCCGGGGCCTGGTCGTCGCCCCCGGCTTCATCGACATCCACTCGCATTCCGACTGGGCCCTGTTCGAGGACGGGGGCGCCGCGAGCAAGGTCCGCCAGGGAGTGACCACCGAAGTCCTGGGCGAGGACCGGTCGGGCGGCCCCAATCGGGGGAAGATCGCCCCGCGATCCGTGATCATGAAGGGTCGGGTGGTCGAGATCGCCACGATCGACGACTATCTCACCGCGCTGCAATGGTCGGGCATCGCCACGAACGTGGCGACCTACGTCGGCCTCGGGAATGTCTGGGGCGGCGCGATGGGCGACTCGTTCGACCGGCCTTCGCCTCGGCAGTTCGAGGAGATGAAGGCGATCCTCGACTCCGCCCTGCGCGACGGCGCGTTCGGCCTCTCGACGATGCTCGCCGCCCCGCAGGAGATGGTCGCGACGACCGACGACCTCGTCGAGCTCTGCCGTGTCGTCGCGCGACACGGCGGGCTCTTCTCCTCTCACATCCGGAACGAGGGCGAAGGGGTCATCGAGGCGATCCGCGAGGCGATCGCGGTGGGCGAGCGCGGTGGGGTCCCGGTCGATATCATCCATCTGAAGATCGCCGACGAGGCCCTCTGGGGCCGGATGGGCGAGGTCGTCGCCCTGATCGAAGCCGCCCGGGCGCGAGGCGTCGACGTGCAGGCCAACGTCTATCCCTACACGCGAGGCAACAACGACCTGGCCTCGATCCTCCCCCCCTGGGCCCACGAGGGGGGCCGCGAGGCGTTGCTGGCGCGCCTCGGGGATGTGACCCAACGCGAGCGGATGCGGCGGGAGATCCGATCCGGCCTCCCCGGCTGGTACAACCACTACCGGGCCGTCGGCGGCGACTGGTCGCGGATGCTGCTCAGCGCCGACCTCGGCCCGAAGAACGAGCGGCTCGAGGGGCTGACCATGGACGCGATCCTGGCCCGACGCGCCGAGGGCCGGTCCCCGGCGCCGGAGCCGCTCGACGCGATGTTCGACTTCCTGCTCGAGGAGGGCGGCTCGATCCCGACGATCTTCGCCCACCACACCGAGGCGGACATGACGCTCGCCCTCCGCCAGCCCTGGTGCTCCGTCGGCTCCGACGGCACGGCCCTCGCGACCGAAGGGCCGCTCCGACGCGGCCATCCCCACCCGCGCAGCTTCGGCACGTTTCCGCGGGTCCTGGGCGTCTACGTCCGCGAGCAGCACCTGCTGACCCTGGAGGAGGCCGTCCGGAAGATGACATCGTCGAACGCGGCGAAGCTCGGCCTGCGCGATCGCGGGACCTTACGGCCCGGGGCGTCGGCCGACGTGACCGTCTTCGACCCGGCCCGGGTCATCGACCGCGCCACCTACGAGGAGCCTTTTCGCTACGGAGAAGGGATCGAATACGTCCTGGTCAACGGCCGGCCGGTGATCGATCGAGGTCTGCCGACCGGCGAACGTCCGGGACGGGCCCTGCGTCGGGGTCGATGACCTGGAGGCCTTGGGTCGAACGCCTGTCTCCCGGCCGCTCGCCCCCGGCGAGACGTTCGATAACTTGAGCCTTGAGCCCCTTGAGCGGCGGCGATCACCCCGAGTGGTCGAGAGGCATAAGCTTGCGCCGCGGCGTAGGCTGGCCACGCACCTCCTGCCAGGTCGCGGCCGAGCCATGGCGCCGGTTATGCTGGGCGACGTGGGATGATCCGCAACCCAAGGAGGTGGAGATGCGCGGGCAATTTACTCTGGAATTCTGGCGGGACGGGGATTACTACGTCGGGAGGCTGCTGGAAGTGCCTGGAGTCTTCAGTCAGGGCGAGACGCTGGAGGAACTCCGGGAGAACATCCAGGATGCTCACGACCTGATGGTCATCCAGGAACGGCGCCCGGCCCCGCCCGCCGCGCAGCGGCAACCGGTGGAGCTGGATGTTTGAAGCGTCAGGCTTTCATCAAAAAGCTCGAGGAAGCGGGGTGCGTGTTCGTTCGTCACGGAGGACGGCACGACCTGGATCGCGACCCCGCGAACGGGCGGCAGGCCCCGGTGCCGCGCCACCGTGAGATCGCGAACACACTCGGCAAGGTGATCCGCGAGCCACTCGGGCTCGCCGCCGGCGCCTGAGCCCGCGACGCCGCGTACGCCGGCAACTCGCGGTGCTTCCCGTGATCCCGATGCCTCCTGATCGGTAGCCGGGTCAGCGAACGATCGGGAAAAGAGGCCGGGGGGCCGCGGCCTCGCCGCGACGGCGGTTGAACGCGGGGGCTTGGGTCGACTAAGATCGGTGTCCCCCACGGCGGGCCGTCCCGGGCCGGCGGGGCGGTGTCGGCCGGGACTCGACCCCAACGGTTCGCGGAGGGCGCTCGGACATGCAACGCACCCTGGTCATCTTCAAGCCCGACTGCGTCCAGCGCCGGCTCGTCGGCGCGATCCTCGCCCGGTTCGAGGCGAAGGGGCTCCGCGTCGCCGCGATGAAGCTCATGAAGGTCGAGCGGCCCCACGGCGAGAAGCACTACGCCGAGCACAAGGACCGGCCCTTCTTCGGCGGCCTGATCGACTTCATCACCGGCGGGCCCGTCGTGGTCGGCGTCCTCGAAGGGAATGAGGCGATCGCCGTCGTCCGCTCGCTGCTCGGCGCGACCAGCGGCGTCGCCGCGGCGCCGGGGACGGTCCGGGGCGACTTCTCGATCAGCAAGCAGAACAACCTGATCCACGGCTCCGACAGCGAGGAGTCGGCCACCCGCGAGATCGCCCTCTGGTTCCGACCCGAGGAGCTGGTCGACTACGCGATCGCGGGCGAGGAGTGGGTCTTCGCCGGGGCCTGACCCTCCGCACGCCACGAGACCCGCCCCCGGCCCGCCGACCGAGGTCCGCCCGATGGCCGAGCCCGCGACGAGGAAGTCGAAGACAACGAACCCGTTCTACGTGCTGGTCGTCGCGGCGGGCACGTCGTTCGTCGTCACGGCGCTGGGGTGGCTGGCGGCGCCGATGATCCAGCAGAAGGCGAAGGCGGCCGGCCAGGGCGGGGCCGGGCCGGGGGCGGGGTCACTGGCGATGGCGGCCTGGCTCGACCGCTGGGCCGTCCCCGCGCTGACGGTCGAGGTCGTCGTCCTGATCGCGGCCGGCCTGCTCGCCATGGCCACCGACCGCTGGTTCTCCCGCGAGGCCGGCGGGGACTGACCCGGGCCCGACCGTCGTGGGGGCGCGACCCCGCTTGAGGTTGAGCGGATCGCCCGGCTCGGGTAGGGTTCGCGACGGTCACGAGGACCGGCGGGGCCGTTGCGAGGTCGAGCGCGATGAACAAGAAGGACGCCGCCCGGGAGGCCGCGGGCCTCCGGGCCGAGATCGATCGGCACAACCGGCTCTACTACGTCGACGCCGCCCCCGAGATCTCCGACAAGGAGTACGACCTCCTCGTCAAGCGTCTCGAGGCGATCGAGGCCGAGCACCCCGACCTGGTGACCCCCGACAGCCCGACCCGGCGCGTCGGCGGCGAGCCGCTCGATGCCTTCGCCACGGTCACGCATGCCGTGCCGATGCTCTCGATCCAGAACACGTATGATCATGCCGAAGTCCGCGAGTGGGACGCCCGGGTCCGCAAGGCCCTGACGGCCGACGACGCCGTCGCGTACGTGGTCGAGCTCAAGGTCGACGGCGTGGCCGTCTCGCTCCGGTACGAGGCGGGGAAGCTCGTCCTCGGGGCGACCCGGGGCGACGGCGAGCGCGGCGACGACGTGACGGCCAACCTCCGGACCGTCCGGGGCATCCCGCTGGCGCTCGGCGACGCGCCGCCGTCGGTCCTGGAGATCCGCGGCGAGGTCTACATGACCAACGCCGAGCTGGTCCGACTCAACGAGCTGCGGACGGCGAACGAGGAGCTTCCGTTCGCCAACCCGAGGAACGCGACGGCGGGCTCGCTCAAGCTGCTCGACCCGAGGCTCTGCGGCGAGCGTCGGCTCCGATTCGTCGCGCACGGGCTCGGCCAGGCCGTCGGGCTGAGGCGGCCGTCGTACTGGGCGATCCTCGACGACCTCCGGCGGTGGGGCGTGCCCGTCTCGCCCCACAACGCCCGGTTCGAGACGATCAAGCAGGTCATCGCGCACGCCGAGGCCTGGGCGACCCGGCGGAACACGCTCGATTTCCAGACCGACGGCCTGGTGATCAAGGTCGACGACCTCGGCCAGCGCGGCCGGCTCGGCACGCGGAGCAAGAGCCCGCGCTGGGTGATCGCCTTCAAATACGCGGCCGAGCAGGCGGTGACCCGGGTCCGCGACATCACCGTCCAGGTCGGCAAGACCGGCAAGCTGACGCCCGTGGCCGACCTCGTCCCCGTCCCGCTCGCGGGGACGACCGTGAAGCGGGCGACCCTGCACAACGCCGACGAGATCGCCCGCAAGGACGTCCGGATCGGCGACACGGTCGTGATCGAGAAGGCCGGCGAGATCATCCCGCAGGTCGTCCGGGTCGAGGCCGAGGGGCGCGTCGGGACCGAGCGCGCGTTCGCCTTCCCGACCGCCTGCCCGAGCTGCGGCGCGGCAGTCGTCCGCGAGGAGGACGAGGCCGACTACCGATGCACGAACCCGCCCTCGAAATGCCCCGACCAGCTCAAGGAGCTGATCCGCTGGTATGCCCACCGCGACGCGATGGACGTCGAGGGCCTCGGCGAGAAGCTCATCGGCCAGCTCGTCGACAAGGGGCTGGTCCGCGGCCTCGCCGACCTGTACCGGCTGGAGGAGTCGACCCTGGCCGACCTCGACCGGATGGGGAAGAAGTCGGCGAAGAATCTCGTCGAGGGCCTGGACGCGAGCCGGTCCCGCTCGCTCGACCGGCTGCTGACCGGCCTGACGATCCGCCACGTCGGGACCCGGGGGGCCGAGATCCTCGCCGAGCGGTTCGTCACCCTCGATGAGCTCCGGTCGGCATCCCTGGAGGAGCTGGAGGCGGTCCCCGAGATCGGCCCGGTGGTCGCCGCGAGCGTCCACGACTTCTTCCGGGACGGAGAGACGGACCGGACGCTCGACGACCTCGCGGCCGTCGGCGTCTGCCCGGTCCCGTTCCGGCCGGCGACGGCCGGGGCGGCGAACCTCCCGCTGGCGGGCCGGACGTTCGTCCTGACCGGGACCCTCCCGAGGAGGACCCGCCCCGAGGCCGAGGCCGCGATCAAGCGGCTCGGGGGGAAGGTGACCGGCTCGGTCTCGAAGTCGACGAGCTTCCTGCTCGCGGGCGAGGAGGCCGGCAGCAAGCTGGAGAAGGCCCGGGCGCTGAACATCCCGGTCGTCGACGAGGACCAGCTCGACCGCTGGCTGGCCGAGGCCGAGGGATGAGCGACGGCCGGTCGGTTCAATAGCCGATCGCCCCGCCGTCCTTCCTCGGGTCGGACCCGCCGATCAGGACGCCGCGGTCGGTGTCGATCCGGATCGCCTGGTAGCCGCCGAAGCCCCCCTTGAGGTGGGCGATCCGGTGCCCCTTGGCCTCCAGGGCCTTGCGGACCTTCGGGCCGATGCCCGACTCCAGCGCGACGGTCCCGCCCCCCGTCGCGGCGCGGCCGGTCGGGGTCGACGAGCCGGAATGCGAGAACCGCGGGGCGTCGGCCGCGGCCTGGACGTCCATCCCGAAGTCGAGGATGTCCGAGAGCACCTGGGCGTGCCCCTGCGCCTGCATGTCGCCCCCCATCAGGCCGAAGCTCAGCCAGGGCTTGCCCCCCTTGGTGACGAAGCCGGGGATGATCGTGTGGAAGGGGCGCTTGCCCGGCTCGAGCCGGTTGGCGTGGCCGGGGTCGAGCGCGAACAGGCAGCCGCGGTTCTGGATCGGGAAGCCGAGCCCGCCGGGGACGTGGTCCGAGCCGAAGCCCTCGAAGTTGCTCTGGATCAGGCTGACCGCGTTGAAGTCGCCGTCGACCACGGTCATGTAGATCGTGTCCGCCTGCTTCGGCTCCCCCGCGACCGGGCGGTCGTTGGCGCGGGCCGGGTCGAGCATCGGGGCGCGGCCCTTGGCGTACGCCTTCGAGATCAGGGCGAGGGTCGGCACCCGAGCGAACTCGGGGTCGGCGTAGTAGCGGGCCCGGTCCTCGTACGCGAGCTTCTTGGCCTCGATCAGGACGTGGAGCCACTCGGCCGACTGCGGGCCCATCGCCTTGAGGTTATAAGGCTCCATCAGGTTGAGCATCTGGAGGACCGCGATCCCCTGCCCGTTCGGCGGCAGCTCCCAGACGTCGTAGCCCCGGTAGCTCGTCGAGACGGGGTCGACCCAGGTTGAGGTATGCCGGGCGAGGTCGTCCTTCGCCAGCAGGCCGCCGACCGACTTAGAGTCTGTCCCATAAGTGGCTTTACGCCGCCTTCGGGTAGTGGAATGCTGGGTCTGTATCGGAGGGCCGGAGCCGGTGGAGCATCAATTGAATCATCGCCAGCTTGACGAACGACTCCGACG
>JAABUQ010003877.1_pt1 | contig 26490 bp, 10 predicted proteins | sample 5560001 | NCBI WGS metagenome assembly JAABUQ01 (sample SAMN10711888, study PRJNA513371) | rock metagenome | isolation source: Antarctica rocks | place: Antarctica: Victoria Land, Finger Mt nord | collected 2015-12-18 | reverse complement strand
TTTTTTAAAATTATTAATTTAAATATAATTATTTTTTATTTATAAAAAAAATGTAACTAATTTATATATAATAAATATAATTTTTTTATATATAATAATTGTTTTTAATTTTAAAAATATAAAAATATAAAAATTATTAATTATTTAAAATTTATATAAATAATTAAATTAAATTTATATAAAAAAAAATTTTTTAATTTAATTTTAAATAATTAATTAAAAAAGTTAAATTTTTTTTTAAATATATAATAATATTTAGCAAGGGAATAGTCAAATAACTAGCTTTTTCGGTAAGTTTGTACGTTACTTTTAATAACCTTTTTGTTAAATAATCGCCCAAGCCTTTGCCGCCTTAAAAGCCTTTTTCCCTTCCTTACCTTCCTTGTATGTTGCAACTTTCTATTATACTTTTATTGTACTTACGATCGTTCTATATAAACGCGATTTATTAAATTATATACTTTTCAATTTGATATTTATTATAAAGTTATAAAATATTACTTTTTTTTCCAAACAATAAATATAAAATCCTTCCTTTTTACGATAATTTCTAGGACCGGCTGTTAAGCCTACTTGTATTTTCTTCTATTTGTAATTTTTTTTTCCCTTTTTTTTCTTTTTGCGTTCCTATTGTTATTAATTTTATACTTTAACTTTAACAGCTATTTACTTTGATCCATTCCTTTATAACTCTTTGATAATATAACGCCGCTACGATATATATTATAAAATATTCGGCAGAATATTATTAATAATTAAAAAAAGACTTGAATATTTTAAAACTTAATTAATAAATTTATAAAAAAAATAACAAAAATATATTAAATTTAATTAGAAAGTTTTAATATTAATAAAGACTTTTCCCTTATCCGTTTTATAAATTATTTAAAGTTTAATTAATATTATTAAATATTATTAATTTATTAAAAAGAAATTTATAATTACTTTTAAAAGTATTTTGATTAATATATTATATACCTTTTTTTAATTAACTTTTAAAGAAGCGTAAGAATAACTTTAACGCGGTTAATTCTTTATAAATATATTAAAATATTTTATATTTTGTTTAAAAATAGGAAACGGGCTATTATTAATTCGATTTGCTTATTAAAAATTAAATATATAAAATATATTAACCGCGTTGAAAAAGAAGCTTTCGTTAATTATTATTAAATAAAATAACGGTTTATAATAATATATAACTTACGGAAAGATAAAAGAAAAAGTTTATATTATATATTAAAAATAAGTTCGAGCTTTTAAAAATATTATATATTTTTATAAATAATATTACGTATAATTAATTTTAATTATATAATTTACCGGAATTATAAATAATTAGTTTTTTATTTTATTAACAGTTTATTATTAATATATTAAGATAATATTATTATAAAACTTTAACGGTAAAAACCAATTTCGAATATTAATCGAAATATTCAATTATATTAAAAGTTATTTAAAAGATAAAAATATTTTTTTATATTCTATATTATATTTGTTATAATTTTGAAATATATTATAACTATTAACGAATTTAATAATAACGAATTCGGTATTCCGAATATTCCGAATAAATTATATTTATTATTTTATTATTTTATTTTTATATTTTTATATTCGTTTTATTTTTTATAAATTAAGTTTTTACGACCTTTTCTTTAACTTTGCCGGAACATTTATTTTGTTTTTGAATAATTTCAAAACAGAAATAATTACCGCTATTTCTTAAGGAAAAAATAATAATAAAACTTTTATTTTAACAATATAAAAATATTATAAAAAGCGTTTATATATTTAAAAAGGAAACTTTAACCAATATTACTTTTTACTTATAAATAATTACTTTTAAAAGTATTATTAATATAAAACTTTTTATAAGTTTATATATATTCCGACGGAGCAATAAATAAACTTTTAATAATAATAATAAATAAATAAAGGAGGTGGTAGCATAGTAGCGGCGTTACAGGAGGCCAAATTGGTAACTGCAGGAAACGTACCTGCAGCGCGTACAGATTTACGAGGTCGTAAGTTCGAATCTTATTATTATCAACTTATATATTAAAAACGGAGGATCTACAGTAGAAGGATACGGAGATACGGGACGGATTTTCAATAACGCGGAAAACGATAATTAGTATACCGCAACTTCAGCGGACAAACGGCGGAAAAATTACTAAGGGCCTCTAACGGGGGCAAATACGCAGATCTCGCATAGGCCCTAACGGGTATTACATCAAGTATAAACCAAAAAAAATAAATAAAAATAAAAATAAATAAATAAATAAAAATCTTTGTTTAATTATATATTTATAAAATATAAATAAAATAATAAATATATAATATTATAATTCTTTTATTTTTAAAAAAAAATCCGTTTCGAAATATATATTCAATATTTAAATTATTTATTACAATTTAAAATTATAAACTATATTAATATAAACGGTTAATAAGATAAGTTATATAATCGACTTTTGCCAGCTAAAGAAGTTTAATTTTATTTAATAAATAAAAATTAATAATTACTTAAAAATATAACTTTTATATTAAATTTTTAAATTATTATTATAAATTTTTTAAAATTAAAAGTATTTTATTATTATATAAAAAGAACTTTATTATATAAAAATTATTAATAAACTTATCAAGTTCGTCGTAATATAAAATAGCGATATAAAAAAGTTTTATTAAAAGAAATTAAAAAATATATATAAAAAGGAATAATTAGTAATTAATATTTAACGTCAATTAAATAAATTATTAATCGTAAAATAAAAAATTATTTAAATAATAAAATACATTTTCGCGAAAATGGTTTAAGTTATTAATACGTTTTTTACTTTTATTATATTCTTTATTGAAGAAAAATATTAACGGTAGGCAATAATTATTAATATGTTAATTATAATTTTTAAAAAACAAAAAGTTAAGGTTTCCGTTATTATAAAACGAATATCAAAGTTAAAAAGGAATTTTTTTTTTTATTATCGAGTTTTTCGAAAATTCTTCTAGTTAAATATAAAACTATTTAATATATCTTTTGCCTCGGGAATAAAACTTTATCAGTAACTGATTGCTTAAAGACTTTCGCAAATCGCGGCGATTTCAAAAAGTACTTTTATTATAAATACCTCCGTTATTATCCCAATAGTCAACTGATTGCGTACTTATACCTCTGATATAATATAATTTTAAATAGTATAATATACTTGCAAAACTATATAAAAAAAGTATATAGAACTCTTACTTAATCCTTATAACTACGGATAGGATATTTGTATTTATATCATTTAAAGATTATTATATTAGTTTCAATTATTATTAAGCAGTATCGATTTATTATAAAGCTTGGTCTATTCAATTTCTTTTTATATTTATTTACTTGTCTTGTTATCCCGAAGCATATACTATTAAATATAATTATGCAACTTTTGCGTTGTTATAGGAAGATCCCCCCCCTTTTCTTGCAAATAGACTGATTCCGTCCTTTCTCCCATATCATCTTGGTTTAATTCTGGTATCCTCGCCCCAGAAGGATTCTCCTAAAAAATATTAATCAGCATAGCTTGGATAACGAGTAGCAAGGCACTCGGACCGTACTCCCCTCTCCCTAACCCATTACTCCCGGGCAACGTAACCTAGGAGAATCAATACTAGCTGGCGAGACACAACTCTCCCACTGCACCAATTCTCCTGGTAGACATCACCCAGGAAAACTCGAACTCTAAGTATCAGAACCGAAGCAGGGTGTCAAAACCGGACGGGTTGTCAAAATTGGACAGGGTGCCAGAATTGGAGCAAGTGCGAGAGCAGGGCGTCTCTAAGTATCGTTGCTTGCATTACGGTTGGCGGTTCGCGAAATGGGCCTTCCCCTATTACCAATTCTATACCAAAATCCGAGGCTAGTACCGCGAATAGTATATTAGTATATACAAATCGATATTTTATATATCGGACCTCCCTAACCCTATATATATATAAATCTCGTATATAAGTTTATAACAATTAATCTAATATATTTATTATTATATTATATTTATTAACTCCTTTTGCTATTGCTAATATTAAATTATATTTCTTAAATAATTTTCTAAATAACTTCCCAAACAACTTTTAAAACAATTTTTAAAGTAAGCCTTTTAGGGAAATAGCTAGTAGGCCTCTTATTAGAAAAATCTATTATTATAAAAGGGCTATCAAATCCTTAGGAAAAGATAATCTAGTATAATAGAAGAAATATAGGAAAAAAAGGATATATTATTTCTAATATAATAACTTAATAAATAGCTTTATTTTTCAAATTCTAGACCTTTTAATTATTAGGAAATAACTTATTTATTATTATATAATTAAAGTAAAATACCTACGTTTTTTATATTATTATTTACTTTATTATTTAATATTTTAAATTAATATTTAAGATTTTATTTTTTAAGTAAAACTCCAAGCAAAATTCTAAGCCGAATATATTTATATTTTACTATTCTTAAGAGGGATTTTAACCCTATTATCAAGAATAATATAGAAAATATAAATATAAATATATAAGCTATATTATTTATATTCCTTTTTAATAATATAATTAAATATATAAAATTATTATTAGAAATATTATTAAAAATTTAATAAATAAAAAACGTTCCTCAAACCCTTATACCAAGGTATTTTGCTAAGGGGGCTTTAATATATATAAAGGAAATAAATAATAATAATTATATAAACAAAATATTATATAAGAGCTAAATAAACTTTTTAAAAATTTAAATTCTTAATTTATAATAATCAAATTATATAGCCTTTTTTAGAAGGATATTCTTATTATTTTTTAAAATATTATTAGTTTCTTAGTTAATTTTTTAACTAATTTCTTAATTTATACTAGCCTTTTAATTTTTACTTTTAATAAATCCTCCTTTTTCCCCTTACAATAATAATAGCGGAGTAGATAAAGAAGAACCGGAATTAATATTATATAAAATTTTATATTAAAATTGTTTAGGAAGATAACAAGGACCTTATTTATTAAAATAAGAAGCCAAAAGAGCTTTTTATTAAAAATAATAATTTTATTATAATTTTAATTACCTTTTATAATATATATAAATATAAAATTATATAATAAGCCTAAAAATATTATTATAAATATTATTAAATAAGAATTAATATTATTTTATTTTATAATAAATAAGCTATTAGGGACAAAATAATATATAATATTTCTATATTAATAAGTTAATAAATTATTAAAAACAAGCTTAAATTATAAGAAGAAGTTAAAAAGAAAAACTTAAAAATAAATATAATATATAAATTCAAATAATCAAATTAAAGGTAAATAATTAAGATTAATAAAATATAAAATAAAGTAATTAAAAGGAATAGATCTTCTATAATAAATATTATATTAATTAAATATAATAAAGTTATACGAAATAACCTTTAAATATAATATTTAAAAATACTTAATTTATATTTAATATATAAGAAAGTTAGCTATAATAATAATAATTAATATTGCTATAATAATAAAAGCTATTATTTGCTTATATAAATAAGCGATATTAGATTATAAATAATAATAATATTTTAACTAGATTTTGATTTTATTAAGAATAAGCTTCCTTTAAATATCTTAAAAAGTATTAAGAAATATTATAAAAAGGCAAAATAACAAGAAGCTAATAATCGGAAAATAATAAATAAGACCCTTTTAATAAATAATATATTTAAGGTTATAATAGCAATTTAAACTTTTATATAGAATATTCTTATATAAAATATTATATTTAATATTTTAGTAAAGTAAATAGTTATTTTAATACTTAAAGCTATCTTTATATAACGTAAAAGAAAAAAGAAAAAAAATATTATATATTTTAAATCCTTCCTTTTATTTAAATTAAGCGATAATACCCTCCTTAATAGCCTTATCCTTCTTAAACGAGATCTCTTAAAATATATTTAATAACTTATTACCGAAAAATCAAAACGGCAAAGAAATAAATATAGAACGGTATTTAATAAATTAAATAAAAAATATTTTATATTATAATATATTCAAAAATATAAGAATAAAAAGAATATTATATAATAAGAAAAAGACTATTAAATTAAATAAAATATATAATATTAAATAATTAAAAACGTTAATAAATAAGAAAGAATAAGAGCTAGGTATATAAATCTTATATATCGATTTTTCTTTATTTATTACCGTAACGTCCCCCTTAAGGGGGGGGGCGGTAATAGCGGTAATAATAACGATAATAAGAGAGTTTTTACCCCTTCGCCTAGCTAACAAAGTATATTTACTATATAAGGTAAAATAGATAATAATAATATTAAGAGTAAAAACGTATATTTAAATAATTTAAATAAATTTTGAACTATTTTAATATATTCAAATTTTTAAATAATTAAAAGCTAAACATATATAACTTAAATATATAAGAGAAATAGGCCTAATTAAATATATAAAAATATTAAAATAAACGTTTTCTTTATAGCAAAATCCTATAAATATATTTTATTATTATATATTTTAATATTTAATATAAATATTCCGGAATAAAACTTTAAAATCCTTTAAATCTTCTTAGTATTTTATTACGAGTTTTAAGAAGCTTTTAAATCCTTCTTAAGGATTATTCTTAATATATTTAAAAATTCTTTCTTAATATTGCCTAATTTATATTTTTAATAATAAGAATAAAATCTCGATTAAATTAAAATTAAGCAAATATAATAATAAATACTTTAAATATATTCCTTTATTATTATATATCTTTTTTAATTCTATATAATAATAAATTTTAATATTATTTAAAATAATAATAGAATAAGGTTCTGGGAAAAGATTATATAATAAAAAGAATTAATTTCGAATAAAAATTAAGAAAATAATTATAATAAAAGAATTATAATAAATCTCGAAAGTAATATAACTTTTAATAATATATATAAATAATATATTCTATTTCTTATATCTTTTTAATTATTATATTAATAATAATATAATTTTAATTAATACTTAAGTCTATTTCTTATTAATTAATATTAATAATATTAAATATTAACCTTTTTAAATAAATTATATATTAAATAATATATTAATATACTTATAACTTATATTTTTATTAGGGAACATTTTCTGCTTAATAGTTATTTAACGGAGCTTATATATTATTTAATAATTTCGTAATTCCTTAAAAATTTAAATTACTCGATATTTAAACTTCTTTCTAAATTAATTTATCTTTTATAAGGCTTTTTATATAATATTTTCGTTAACTTCTAAATTATAATTATTATATAAAAACCAAGTTATTTTATTTAAATAAGCTTAAAAATAGTCTTCGAGGTATATAAATAATATATTATAATATAACTTATTAAGCTTAAAATCCTATTTCTTCCTATCCTTTTTAATATATATTTTGTTAATAAACTTTCAATAAGCTTTTATATATTTTATAATATAATAATTAATATAATATTTTATTATAATATATTTATTTAGCTAATTTAATTAAAGTTTATATTTAATATCCTTCTTAATTAAAGCCGTAATTAAAAGGAGTATAATAATAACGAAAGAAATAAAAAACTTGCTAAGGGATAAATATTTAATAATAAATATATTTTAATTGCTATATATATTATTTATATATATATAGGGCTAGGGAAGTCTGATATACAAAATATCAATTTGTATATACTAATATATTATTCGCAGTACTAGCCTCGGATTTTGGTATGGAATTGGTGGTAGGGGAAGGCCTATTTCGCGAACCGCCAACCGTAATACAAGCAACGATACTCGTTGCAGTGACACTATGCACTATCGATTGCTGGTATCCATGTAAGATCAGCGCCTCTTGAACGGTGTTGGAGAATGGCTGGGGCAGTCTCTCCAGCAGCACTAAGCCAAATCAGGTCTAGCGTATCGCAATCCTGGATCACTGTTAGCCAGGCTGTATGCCGAACAATAAGGGCTATATTTGAAGTATACCAGCTTTATTAAATATCTTATTATTTATAAGGTTTAAATTAATCAGCCGAGTATATAAATAAGTTTATATTCTTAAGTAAATAGAATAATTGAAATCTTTTAAAGTTAATAAATTATAAGCTCGACTAGCATTTATATATTTATATAAAAAGAAAAATATTTAAATTTTCAATTTATAAATATTATTATTTTATTTACCTTTATACTAAGCTATAGAGATAATATATAAGAAAGTAATTATTCTAGAAGGAATTTTTAACTATTATAATTAAACCTCCGAAATATAAATTATTCTTATTAAAAAAGGATCTTAATTAATTATTAATAAAGATAAAAATAATATTAATAATAATTTATCTTTTATAAATAAGAAAGCTTAGGCTATTATTATATTAATATATAAATTATATATTAAAGACCTTTTTAATAGCGAAAAAAATATTATAAAAATATAAAAAATTTTAAAAAATAAATTTTAGAAAAAGAATAATTATATTATATATATAATTATTTAATATTTAATTAATATAAATTCTATTATTTTTAAGAATATTAACAAATATATTAATTATTTATATTATTAGAATAATTGTTTAATAATAATAATATAAATTATATATAAAATAATATTAGCTTATTTATTTTTAAAAGATCTCCTAAATAAAATAAAGTTATATTAAATTTAAATTATTTAAATTATAAATAATATTAATAAGAATATTACTTTTAAGGAGATTATTAAAATAATATTTATTTATAATAAATAATAAAATTAAGAAAGCTTTTTAAAAGCTTTAAAAGTAAAAAACTTTAAAAAATAAAGGAAAATAAAAAGTAATAATAATAATAAAAGCAAAAAGGGAAATAATAAAAACATTAAACGGAAATACTCTTATTATAAAGGAATTTATATAAAAGAAAAATATTATTATTTAAATAGCAACCTTTATCCTAATTAATAGAAACTAAAAGATAAGAAACTCCTTCTTAAAAATAATAAGGAGAAAACGAGATAGGTCCTAAGGGTATATAGCTTTAAAACAACTATAAATTTTAAAAAGATATTAATAATATAATTAATATACAAAGTATTTAAAAAATCAAATATTTATTTAAACTTAAGAGCTAAAATCTATATTTATTCTAAATATTAATATTTTATTTCCTATTATATATATAATTACCTTATTAATAGAATTAATAATATTATTATAATAGCAAAAGGGAAAAGTTTTATTATTATAATAATTAATAATAATAAAGAAATTGAGTTAATAAATATATATTATATCTTAAATAGCTAATATAATATTATTTTAGTAGCGAAGCTAGCTAAGAAGGGATATATAATATTATTTAAAAGAAAGTTTTTTTAATATTAAGAATAAAATAAAGAAAATAATATTTTCAAGTTAAAAAATAAGTAATAATTATTTTATTCTTTAATTTCCTTTAAAATATCAAAAGTATATTAGGAATATTAGAATAAAAGATATTCTAGCCTTATAAAAGTTTTAATAAAAAGCGTAATAAAAATAATTATTAAAATAAATATTAAATAAAATAATAAGTTTAAAAATATAATATTACCAGAATAATAATATAAAGCTTATATTATAAAAAAATAATTTTATATTTTCAATTTTAAATTAATAAGGAATAAGTAAATAATATTTTCAAATAAGTAATAATTTATAAATTTTATTAAAAATAGAAAAAATATTCTTATAAAAAGTAATATAAAATATATTTTAATATTTATAAATAAATATATTAATATAATAATTATTTATCTTCTTCCTTTATAAGAAATAGGCTTTATCGATAATTATATTAAAAATTATATTAAGAAAAATAATATTAAAGGAAATATTATTAATTATTTATATAAAAATAATATAAAAGAATTTATTAATTCGTAAATATAAACAATTTTTAGCTAAGCTAATATTTAATAAGAGTCAATATTATTATATAATTCTTATTAAAATAATATTATTAAATAAAATAATAAAATATTATTTAAATAAATTAAAATAATATTATTTTATTTAGGATTAAATAAAGATTTTTAAAGGGAAATCTTAAATTTTATAATATATATTAAAGAAAGGCTTTTTATAATAATATTTAATAAAAAAATATTATATAAAAAATAAATTAAAAAGCAATTAAATATTAATTATATAAAGCTATTTAAATATATTTATTAAATATATAATAAAAATATTTATAAGTAGAAGCTTAAATTCCAGAATATTAAATATAAATTCTTAAAATTTAATAATAATTCTAATTAATATTGTTTATAAGATAAAAAAGTTAAAGGCTTAAGGCTTTTAGCTTACGTTATTTTTAATAAAATAGGATTAATAAAAATATATTTATCTAAAATAGAAAATAATAAAGAAAATATTCTTAATATTCTTAATAAAATAAATAATATATTAATAAATAAGTAATCTGTAAATATAGAAGCAAATATTTAAAATATTAAAATTAATAAGGAAATTAGCCTTAATTTTAATATATAAAACGGATTTAAAAAAGTCAATATTCCAAATATTCGGCTTAATAAGATAATTAACTTTAATTTTAATAAATAAAATATGAAGCAAATATTAAATATAAAATTAAATAAAGAAATTATAATTTATATTAATAATATATTATTTTTATATAATAAATAAAAAATATTAAAAATATAACAAATACCTTTTTAAACTTATTAAGGGCTATTAGTATTATTAGAATATTAACTAAAATAATTTACGAAACTTTATTTATTAATAAATTATTATAATTTCCAAAAAAGAGTAAAAGTGGAAGGATTTCCCTTTATATAGACTTCTTAAAAGGTTAAAAACAAAAATATTATCTTTTTTAAAAATTAGCGAGAAATACTCTTAAAGCTAGATAAAAAATAATAAAAAGTAATATTCCAATTAAAACTAGATATAATAAAATTTAAAAAAATATAAAAAGTTAGGAAATTATTATTAAGATATAAAATATTCTTAAGAAGATAAATATTATTAATTAAATTAAATATTAAGGGCAAAATCGTTAAATATAAAGCCTAATAAATTATTAAAGGTTTCGAATAAATAAAGAAAATAAATTATAATATTATTTTTTTATTATTTATAAAGATTTTAAACTGGAAAATATTTTTAGCTTTAAGAATAAAGTATAATATTAATATTATCTTCTTAAAAGTAATTCTTAAAGAAGAAGTATAAATAGAATAACTTTATAAATATACTAATAATATAGATAATATATATTATCTGGAAAAAGCTTTATATAACCTTAAATAATTATTTAAGGAGTAAGGAAAAATATTAATAACAAAGTTAAAAAATTTTAGTTTTAAGCAATTTTAAAAAGATAACTTTATCTTTATTAACGATAAAAGAATAATCGTAATTATTTATATCAATAATCTATTAATATTCTTGTATATAAAGAAGGTAATAAATAAATTAAAAGTTTAATTTAATAAAGAATTTAAATTAAAGTATTTAAAAACTATTTCTTTCTATTTAGAAATAAAAACCTTAAGAAATTATAATAATTATATAATAATTATTATTTAGAAGGGTTATATCGCCTAAATATTTAAATAATTAGGAATAAAGGATTATTATATTATTAAGAGTATTATAAATAAGAATATAAAGCTGGAATAATTACCTTTTAAATATATTATTAATAAACAGTTAAAAAATAACTTTGTATTTATTATTAAAACCTTAAATTAAATAGTTAAAATAAGCTAATTTAATATTAATTTTATAATATGTTATTTAAATAAATATTTTATATAATTAATAAATAATTATTATATAATAACAAAATAAATAATAAAATATTTAATTAATATAATTAAAATCGAAATAATATTTAAATTAAATTATATATATAATAGGACCCTTTAGGCTTACTTTGATTCTTTTTAATATAATAATATTAATAATAATAAATTTATAATAAAATATTTTTTTACGTTAATTAATAAACCGATTAATTAAAAGTCTAAATAAGAGTTAATTATAATTATATTATTAATTAAAATTAAATATGTTATTATATTAAAAGTATATAAAAAAGTTATATATTTTAAAGATTTATTTTAGGAACTTAAATATAATAAAAGAAATATAAAAATTATAAAAATAATTTTAAATAATAAATTAATAATTAATTTAACCGAAAACTTTATAATATATTTTAAAATAAAATATATATAACTTTAATATTATAAAATAAAAAAGTTAATATAAAATAAAAATATAATTATAAATTAAATTTTTATTAAAAAATAATAATAAATCTTTTAACGAAGTTAATAATAATAGCAAGCTTAAAGTATATATTTTAACTATTAAAGCTAGTTTAGGAAGGCAAAAGAAAAAGTATAGAACTTGATAAATTATTTGCTAATAATATTTTAAAAACTATTACGAAGCCTAAAAAGAAGTATTAAAAAATAATTAAAATAATTTTTCTAATAATATTAAATTAAATTAGGTTTAGCGTATTACAATCCTAAATTATTATTAATTAAGTTATATATCAAATAATAAGAGTTATATTTAAAGTATATCAACTTTATTAAATATTTTATTATTTATAAGGCTTAGATTAATCAGCCGAGTATATAAATAAGCTTGTATTCCTAGGTAGATAGAGCAATTGAAATCTCCTAAAGCCAACAAACGGTAAAGGCTGGCCTGGCGCTAAATTCGAGGATGTCCGCGAGAACGATGGCCGGCCCCCGATATTCAGTCTTTGATATAATAGAGGCGATGGAACCATCACCGATCATCCAACAATTTTGGCCTATTATCGAACTTGGCTGGTTGTGATGGTCCTCGTGTATCGAAGAATGTCGACTCCTGGTGCGCTGGAGCCACCTCTACGTGTTTTACTTTTTGGCATAATTTTCTTTTTGTCACTTTTCCCTCCGTATTCTAATAAAAGATGCGTTGATTATTTATATAATTTAATAATTATTATATTCAACCTCCCCTTTAAAAGAAAACAACAACCAAAAGTTACTTGTAGGCTTTGCTATATTATAAATTTCGTTATTCCTATAGTTAGTTACAATATATAAATCTCTCCTCCGATATATCAAAAATTACCTTATTACTTATTACAAGCTACTTTGCAGGGCAGACTAGTTACTCGAATATTTTTCTATTATTAATAATAATTAACTGTTGAATCTTGGGCGCAAACTATATTTTAATTCCTTTATTGCGTAGTTGATATACTCAACCTCTTAAAGACTTTCTCAAAAGGCTAAAAAATTATACAAAAGAATTAAGCTTTTATATAAGATATAATACTTAAAACCCTCAGAATTAAAAAAAACTTATAATTCGAAAAAATAATATAAAAGATATTGAAAATAATTACTCCGGAGTTATTCTAATAAGCAAAAAAGGCGTATCAAGGCTGTTAAACGCTTTATAGTTAATAAATTCCCAATTCTTTTTATTACTTGTCGAAGGTGTATTATTAATATTAATTTAATAATTATTTTTCTAAAGCATACTCCAGAGTTTAATAGTTATATTTACAATCTTTGTAAACTTGAATTATAATTTATATTCGAATAAGCCCTGGAAGTAATAAAGTTTGCTCAAAATCATTTATATTATTTCGCTTTTATTAAGTTTAATAGAAATACCGGCAGTTGGTCCTAGACGATCCAATTTATATACTGTCGTTAGCCGCCAGGATAAATCTTGGCTCGATGTCACAACCAGAACATTTGAAATAGTATTATCATTGCTTGTATTATAGTTAGTAGTTTGCGAAATAAGTTTTCCCTTATTATTAATTCTATACCAAAATCTAAAGTCGACTTAATAATCAACATATTAGTATATACAAATTGATATTTTATATATTAAACCTCTTTAGCTTTATATATATATAAATAATATATATAATAATTAGAATATATTTATTATTAAATTTTTTTTCTTTTTATTATTATTATATCCTTTTTAATTACAGTTTTAATTAAGAAGAATATTAAATACGAATTCTATTTAAATTAACTAAATAAACATATTATAATAAAATAAAATATTAATTATTATATTATAAAACGTATAAAGGTTTATTAAAAATTTATTAATGAAATATATATTAAAAAAGATAAAAGGAAACGGAATCTTAAGTTTAATAAGTTATATTATAATATATTATTTATATATTTCGAAAATTATTCTTAAACTTATTTAAATAAAATAATTTAATTTTTATATAACAATTATAATTTAAAGATTAATGAAAATATTATATAAAAGACTTTATAAAAAATAAGCTAATTTAAAAAGAAACTTAAATATTATATAATTTTGTAATAACTTAAAGCTATATTATTAGGCTATAGACCCAAAAAACCAAGATATCAAAGGGTATTTGTACTAGTTAATACGAATACTTTATAATTATATATATAGGAATTAGTTCCTAATAATTACTTCCCTTTTTAGGTTCTATGTCCCTGGAAAGCAAAAGCAATATACCCGAAACATCTTACGGTATACATTCTTTAGGGACCGCAGCCCCGTATGTTAGCTTTATTCGGCTTACGCAATAACCTATTCGGCTTGAAGAAACCCCTTATAGGGCGGGAAACAGCCCAAACGGCTTGCTTCTAAGGGACCTTAGTCCCTTATGCAACGATGCGCAACAGCCTATTTAGCTTGAAAAAACCCTTTAGGGTAGGACCGCAGCCCTGAAAACAATCTATTTTGGCTTAAAGAAAACCCCTTTAGGGCCTACGGCCTATTTTGCTCGTAATAAATATATATTTAATATAGCTTAAGCGATTGCAGTCTCAGCCGGAATCGAATATAGAACTTCGAATATACCTTTAATTATGTTAACCCTAGGGGGAGTTAATCCCCGAAGCTTAATATTAATATAATTATAATAATTTAAAACTATATTATTAAGTTATAAATCCAAAAAGCCAAGATATTTAAAGGTATTTGTACTAGCTAATACGAATACTTTATAATTATATATATAAGAACTAGTTCCTAACAAATTTAAAATTTTAAGAAATTACGAAATTATTAAATAATATATAAGTTTTATTAAATAAATATTAAATAAATAATATTTTTTAATAAAAATATAAATTATAAATATATAAATATATTATTTAATATATAATTTGTTTAAAGGAGAGTTAATATTTAATTTTATTAATATTAATTAATAAAAAATAAGTTTAAATATTAATTAAAATTATATTATTATTAATATAATAATTAAAAAGTATAAAAAATCTCTAGGGTTATTTGGACCCTTAATCATACCACCAAAACACCATCATCACACCACCTATTCTCCACTTTATCAGGCGAAGCAATTGGTATGAAACAGGGCTAGGAACACTCATTTGCCCCTATCTAGGGCCTCATCATCATGTATATTAGGGTGCTGTGCACCATTATTTATCAATCAGACGATTTAGCCCTGAGTGCATCTGACAGATAGTCTCCTCCGGTATCGAAGTAGATTGAGGAAGCAACAAGTCCCTCCACGGAAATCCCTAATATCGGATATATTGTCTGCCCCTAGTCAAAGAGAATCCGATCTGCGAAGATTCTTCGCCCTAAGAATACTCCCTCAGTGCGACCTCAGGACTACGGCGCAACGGGCAATATCGCTCACTCTTCTTCAAGAAACTTGCCCCAAACACCTCAGCTGATTGAAATCGCCTTCACCGACTAACAGCCCGTGTATCCATCCTCAGAGGCCAGATAAATGCAACGCAGCCCGGGCCACGAGACCGCATAACCACGGTAGGTTCGGCCAGGTACTCTCTCCGATCGAGAGATACGGGGGTAGTAACGTAGGCGTGAAAAAGGCGGGAATGTCTTTGTACAAGTCTTCTAGGCATTTTATAAGGCTGATGCACATGATATATACTTATAGCTAGCGGGGCTTTGACCGCTTATGAAATCCTAGTCTTTCTAGGCTTTGAGGTCTAAGTGTAAAAGTTGTGTGAAATATCCGGTGAGGAGAGTGATTACGGGCGAGCAGCCGCAAAGATGTTCAGAAAGAGGAGAGTTATACCGTTTCTACAGACCAACAATATGGATGGACTCCATGGACCTGTCAAGAAATGAATGGAATCAAGCCGGTATGCTAGATACTGAATCACTTGATGCCGCACTGGTACGTACGCCCCAAGGGTCTGAAACCATCATCGGAGATGAAATATACGGGTACGTTAATAGCATAGAAGAAGAAGTCTGGGCCAGCCTCTACAAGTCTATTGGAAAGAATGGCCGTGAAGCTGAGACTTCGGGTGGTTTTTCGTTGATATACCTGATTGACGAAGAACAAGTCTACCGAAAACAAAGGCCCAAGACCGAAACTTGGGGTACTGTACCGGCGAAATGAATATATCATTACGTCTTTAATCTACTTGAAAATTTTTGAAGAAGACTAAATTTACCCCGGCATCCCCTATTTTACTCCCCATAGACGCAAGTCGATAGGTGCTGTTGCACCTCCTGCTCCGATAGCCCGTGGTACTTGCTCCTCAAATGTTCCATCAAACTCGAGCGCTGATTGTAGATCTTGTCAAATTTGCAACTTGGCAGGGGGCAAGGACCTTTCTTGAAGTGCGCGCTAGGCCTGGATGGATCGAACTGCTGATGTTCTCCCTTTGGTGCCTTGTGTATGCTGAGAAGGTGTCCGTAGTATGTGTCAATGGTCTGGAGCTCTGTGGTGCTTTTATAGTCTGGTACGTTGAATGACGCGACCTTGTATATCGTCGCAATCCTGCTTTCGTAGCGAACAGCTGCGTCGGATCTCACTGGTCCCCAGTGCCGGAGTATGCACGGGGAACCCAGGCGGCATAATAGCTTCTTGTGTGGCGATTCAACTGCGACAGCTGCGAATTGAATGAAGAAGAGCAGCCTTCTTCTGAGCTTTGAAAAGCCTTTTCGACTGTTGAAGGACGTTCTTTCCCCGGAGCGACTTTACAGGAATCCATATGCTGCTTTCGTAGGTACTGAGGATTGTTTCACTTGTAGTCGCAACAGTCGTAAGGGCAGGCGTGAAAGAAAGTGGACGATGCCGACTTGCTGTAGCTGGAATATACGGTCTCGAAAACATGCTCCTTTACCGTGCTTACGCGGAATGCTTCACAACGGACCAAATTGATCTTTGACTGGCGGTCAATGAACTGCAGATGGGGGCCTTCGGTGGCAGGAGCGGATTCCAAAAGACATATCCATGGCTGCGCTCTGGAGGTCAACGCTAGGCTCTAGTGTACCGTTCATCTGGTTACCCAGACCTTTCGCATCTACCAAGATGGCGGGATCGATGGGGACACCTTCCTCCGTCGAGTCGTTGACTTCTTGCCCGTGCCCAGTAGCTTGAGAATCTGACCGATTCTCTGGTAGCTGATTCATTTTCGCTGATGTCAGCGATGCGAGTACGTCTGATTTAGGATTGTATTAAAAGCCTGGATGCAGATCAGAGGAGCATGCTGCCCACTTCTAGCCGACGGAGAAGCAGAGCGTTCTTGTTGCTTTCTCCACTCGGCTGCGTTTGCCTTGCACAACTTAACACTGACGCTTTTCCGTGCGACTGGGTCATCCTCGTCAAGTCTTTCGTCGCGGCATCCCGCTGAGATTGTAGCTTTGTCCAGCCTCTGTTTTTGAAAGGCTGGGGTGGACGGCAGCAAGTCGAACTAATCGTCCGGAATCGCCGTGCGCTTCGACCAAACCTCATTCCCAGTGTTGCCTGTATATCGATCTGTCACGCCCTTGGAGAAGGTGAGACGGCTATGAACGAGGTGCGATGCTATCGCATAGTTGGCGACCCCTTTGTTGCCGCTTTCCATGTCGACTTGCATCAAATCTTTCGGCCCGCCTCGACGCAGATCGTGAGACATCAATGGACTTATGATCCCGAAAAGCTGGCCGGCACGGGCGATGCTATTAGTAATTTGGTTGTTGTCGGCAGGTTCTTCAAGTTCCAGACATCTACCACTGGTGCCTATTGACGCTATCACAGCACGTTTGCCGTGAGCCGATTGTACTGTCTTATCCTTGTGCGCGGATATTGAAGCAATCAATGCTTCAACGGAACGGCTTTTCACAGTTCCGGTTCGTATTGCTATGACAAGGAGCATTTTGATCAGGCATAAGATATTCTCAGGCACGACTATCAATAAGACAGTGCGAGCCTGCATATCTTAGACAAAGCCATAGAATTGGTCGCGGTGAACCGGATTAATATAAGAGTTGAGAGGTTTGTGCGTGAGTTCAATCCCGAGACGTGCGGATACATCAATGTCAGGTCTAATAGACATGATGGAATATTTATAATAGAGTGTGTATGGTTTCTGTAAAAAGACGGCAGCATCGTGATTGTCTTTGGGATTAGTGTTAGCGCTTTCCATTCTCGTCTGCCCCGGTTTTGCAGTTCGCGGTTGCCATTTCACCTGTGCTGGATTAATGGGATCCCGACCTTTGGTTCCGTGGTCGGGGTTTTGCCTGGGTGGTTTCGAAGGAATAAAGGGGGATGTTTGCAGGGGGGTTTGTTTGGACGATATATTGAGGAATGGACTGTCCGTTTTTTTTTGGAAAGATTTCCCGTCTTGTGAACCAATTTCATGGGGTCGTTCCCATGCACAAAACCCTTTCAGTGCCGGAGCTGTACGCATATTTGGTACGTTCTAGTTGAAGTCCAGCGTACACACGCGCAAACATCTTTTTGTATTCCTGGGATGGGGTTCGATCTACCCCGTCAGGAAACCCGCCGAGGGAGTGATAGCCCCAACTCCGCCATCTAAGCCTAAGCCGATATTACTCTACTGCCCGGAAAATGGTTACCCTCCCCCTTATTCCCTTACTCAATCTCCAACTCCTCCTCCTCGACGACCGCCCCCACCCCCTTGCCACCCAGACTCTCCCGCCCTGCCTCCCGAATGCCCTTCTCGGTCACAAATCTCGTTTTCTTCCTCGCGCTCTGTCCCTCTGATACCCCGAGCTTCCTCTTCTTGATCGGACTCAGATGTACAGCATAAGCTTTATTCCCCAATAAATCCCTCCTCGCCGCCTCAGCCGCCGCTTCTGCATCAGCATCAAGACCCGACGACCCAGCCGCGGTGGAGGTATTCGGTTTGGTGCGATTCTGCCGTAGAAGGAGGTATTCGCTCCCAGCGCCGTTGCCCCCCTCGCCAAGCCGGTTCGCGATCTCATTCTCACGTTCCCGTTCCGCCAACCGTTTACGCATGCGCTCTTCCTTGCTCTCTCCCCGCGTCAGCATGCCCTCCGCGTCCAGCAGCTCCGCGGCGCTGCGACCGGGGATGGCTGGCGCGATGAAGTAGCGCGAGCTGCTGCCCCGGTCGTACCGTGATCCTTCTGGGGTAAAGCCGTCGGTTTGATCGTTGAGGTGGGAGGACCCATCACGGGATTTGATCCCCCCGCCCGTCTTCTCTCCGCCAAAGAAGCCTGTCCGACCTTTCTTCCGACCACCGGGGGCGAACGGCGCGCTCATCCCTTGCGTCTCCATACGTCCGCGGCGGTTCTTCTCGATTGCGAGATCGACGTGGAACTCGCAGACTTCCGTGTGACGTTTGTCGATCCAGTCGGTGCAGCTTTTGCCGTCTTTGCGGACGGCCTTACACCAGCCCAGGTCGCGCGCGGTGCCGATTTCGAGGACCGTGTCATCCGATGAGTTTAGCGTGAGGGAGAAGCGGCCTGTGTCTTTTTTGCTGGGGGCCGGGGGCATTACGGAGGGGTTTAACAAGGCGATGACTGTGCCTGGCGTTAGTTTCCAGAATTTGGTGTAGGCCGTTGTGAAGAGGTAGAGGTCGAGGGTCCATTTCAGGTCGGTGAGAGTGAGGACCATGTATTTCCCTTGGGCATTTTGGGAGGAGGTTGCGGCTTCTGTGTGAGAAGAGGGATTTTCGGTTGTGGAGCGTTGGGTGGCTTTGGGTTTGTGGGATAGGGGAGTGGATTTAGAGGCGATTATTGCCAGGACAACGTAGTCTGCGCTGAGGGAGTCGGGGAGAGAGTAGTCTGGTGATTTGACTGTGCCAAGGAGGGAGGGGATGAGGAGGATGGATTTTGAAGAGAAGGTGCGAGTTAGGAGGTCGTGTGGCAGGAGCCGTTTGGAAAGGTGGATGGATGAGAAGGGTTCGAAGAGAAAGTCTGACGTTGGAGGAGTGGGCTGTCGAGAGGGTTCCTTGGGGGATTTGGGCCGTGGTGAATGTGATCGTGCTCGTTGCTCATGATTGTCTGATGGAGCTCGTTGGAAAATGGGTGGATCAGGCTCAGCGTTGGGATTTCTCCAGATGTCTTGAGAAGGGTCCCCTCGGTGTCGAAATCCAGAAATTGTATTGCTTCGCTGGACGAGACCTCGTTCTGGTTTGTTGAGAGCGTTCAGTACTTCTTCTCTTGAGAAGTCGCTACTTTCAGCATGTGTCTTAAGCTTCACCCTCGAGTTGTTGTCCGACTCCGCATTGTCTGCCTTTTCCTTCAATGCCTCTATGTCTTTTTGAGGTATGCCGAAACCTGAACTTTGTTTGCTGAACAATTGGGCACTCTTTTTTTCCCGTGCCTTGTCATGTTTTCTCGTATCCGCGATCCTCTCGCTGAACGACTTTGGTCTTTGCATGCCATCGAGACAAGATGTGGTGATGCTACGCGGCAAACTGGCTTTTGAATACGTGCTGGAAGTCACCATACTAAGGAACGGGTCATCATTTTGCGATTGTCCTGTTGTCGGCCTTCGCAGAGAAATGTTCCTGCCCTTGAGCCCCTTGTCAATTCCCAATAGCACCCTGCCGGGCGAGTGGGCTTCAGCTTGAGGAGCAGACTTTCTTTGCGGTGAGACCGGTATTTGTAGCCCTTGCGACGTATTCGGCCTCGGTGCACCTCGACCATGTATGTCTCTCGGCTGCAGCAGCGAAGGTGGAACGTTCTCTTTTCTGGAACTCGCGCGACTGCTGCTGTCCCTCTCATTGTCGACGTGAGAACTCGATGGCGCCGTTTTGCTCTTCTTCTGTTGCAGTCTCTTCAACTTGAGTTTGGCCTCTAAAGCCTGCAGCTGTAATTGTAGTGTTTCTTCGTCTTCCTCATCGTCGCCATCTTCCTCGCCGCGAGTGTCCAACGCTTGTCTTATTCGTCTCAGATTCGATGTAGTGGCTGACTTTTTCAATGGCAAAGGAGATGGAGACGTTCGATCATGATACTGACGGACTCTACTCCGACCACTGGGGGAGCTGAGAAGAGCTTCGTGGGGAGATCTGGGAGGCCACCTAGGCTCGAACAGGCCTGTAGGTATTTTAGACATATATCATGCTAAGTTAGAGATATGCCATACCTGAAGCCATCATATAAGGCTATCATTGACGTGGATCGAGGCATACACAATCGGACTGAGACCTGGCTCTAGAAGGGCGTATTTAGATAGGCAAATGTCGCATCGACCTTGGGCTTGGGCAACCCTTATCCAATGGTCTGTGAGACTGAGGGGAGGCAGTTGCGAATATGGACGAGCTGGAAGTGATGCTATGGATTGTGTATTACTAATGGTAGGTGCTTTATGATGCTTGGATTGAACATCAAAACATTCAGCCAATGAACGTTGTTGATGTAGCAAACGCGAGGCGCGTGCGTCGACGCGTCAACGGCTTTTGTCGGCAACGAACTCGATGACAAGAGTTCAAGTACCAAACTTCTTCACCATACGAACGAACAAGGAGAAGCACCAAGGAAACGAGAACATGGAAGGCCAGAGCCCATCAAGACTACTGATACTACCCGACAATGCCTCCCCCAATGCCCGGATATGCACTTTGGCCCATCCTCGAACAGGACATCCCAGTCGCTATTATTTCGATCCTGAGAAAGGAGTCTATGAATTCACCCGGATAGCAGCAGCCAAGGCTGCCTGTCGAAGTTGGCTAATTGCCCCACAAAAAAAAAGATCAAGGATAGAGGGGAGCGATACTACAGGAGCATCGAATGCCACCGGGAACCCTGCAGTAACCAAAGTGTCTATGAATGATACCTCCGAAAAAGAGACGGACAGACCAAGATCAGAAGGCTATGTCATGAAGAACGCTGAACTTATAGTCGCCACGCCCATTGACTATCTCTATCTGTTCCTCCCAGCCCTCAGCAGTCAACAGTCGTCTCAGTCCCCCTTGACTAAAGGCCTTTTTCTATCCGCGGAAGATCTTCTAGATAATCTTACCGAGCGATCGAAGCACTTTAATCTTCTACTGAGTCACGGACGTACACGAACTGATATGGAGGTCAGGATGCAGCATGTGTGCGATACAGTCGACGCCAGGGACATATTGATGTATCGTTTGAACGAGACAAAATTACTCGATGAACTTATAACAACAGCGAGGAGAATGGTCGAGTCTGGCCTGCCAGGGAGTATGGAGCAAAATCTTGTTAGCAAGGCCCTGGAGACTCCCGTGATGAGTATAAAGCGTGAAGATAGTTCATTCTCCGAGTCCAACCCCAGCCAGACAGATACGCCTATGTCTGAAGCCACCTCAACTGACTCGCAAGCGAGTGCTGAAACTGTCGCATCCGCGAAGTCAAACGCCACAGGTCTGACAACACCTGATGACCTCCCAAAGTCCGATGGTGTTGACCTACACCATCTCCTCCGCCTACAAACCGCGCTTTCTTACCTACTGGCTTCCTACATACCTCGATGTCTTGCCACAAGCCTGAAAAGTCTTCTAGCCTCGTCAAACTCCCCAATAGAGTTCAAACCTCTGGAAGTCCGTCTGGCCCAAATCGCTTCCCTGCGAGCCGAAGCCCTTGCGCGCCGATCGTTAGGAGACTTTAGCCGCAAGAGAAATATGCATGAAGATGATGACGCTGCAGAATCGAGGGCGGGAAAGAAGAGAAGGATGGAGGAGGAAGAAAAGAGGAAGAAACTGGGGGAGTCGAGAGGGGTGAGAGATCTGAAGAAGGTTGATGTCAAGGGCATGAAGAAGATGAGTGACTTCTTTGGGAAAGGGATGAAGAAGCAGGGAGGGCCGGGATGAAAGGGAGCTTTGATTCGTCAGGCAAAGTATTCAATGAGATCCACCTCTATTAGCATTTGGCTATCCATGTGGTGTCATACTCAAAGGGGTGGAGGTCCGGGATGATGTTTGGGATTGACGGTCCGGGGAGATTCTTTAGAGCGCACAGGGAGCGTGATACCCACAACAAGCATCTTCTCGGCTGCTGTGTCAATTGTCCGGTGCAGCGGCATTGCTCACGTGAACACTGGAATTGACGAGGAATTATCGAAACCCTCGACTAGCTACCCCTCGTATGGCTGTTCTTCATGACGTGGTTGTGGTCGCCGTTCGGTGGTGATGGTTCTCATCGGATTTGCAGGTTTTTGGGTGAAAAGACCTCTTCCACGGTGTGCTTCACGGAGCCTGGGATCTCTCTCACTGCCGTGAAAATATGCGACCAACGTTTTGCATGGCCCGCCATCTTGGGAAAGAATGACAGTTGAGGCTCTCGTTTTAGCGACTCTCGGCGTCCTCAAGCCTCACCTCCTCCCCAAATCCACATCCAGCACCTTCACCATCCCATTCCCACCCTCCCTATCACTCTCTCGCCTCTCGTCCCCACCGACACCAAAAAAAGTCTCTACAGCCTCACTCACTACGCCCTCCCAAAACCCCCCGACCAGGCCTCTCAACCCCTCCCCACTCTGCCGAAAATCCGGAAACGCATTAACTTCCAACAACCACACCCATCCCCCGGCATCAACCATCCAATCCAACCCAAAAACCTCAAACGCGTTCCCCAGCGTCTGGAAATGGACCATCTGCTCCCGGGCCGCGGCCTCGAAGAGCGTGCCTGTAGCTCTGCAAAGCTGGGTGAAGGCAGTGGATTTCCAATCGCTTGCTGGGTGTCCGGATGTGGGTAGAGATGAGCTTGTGGAAGGGAGGTCCCAGAAGCGATGCACGCTCCCTGATATGGGGGTGCCGGAGTGGAGGCATGTATTTGTGAGATGGACTTCTGGCTCCAGCCCTCCTGGGCCAGGAGATTTATAAGCCTGTGGAGCGAATAGTGCGAGCATGTCCCGGTAGACGTATACGCGCAAAGCACCCACCGCGAGGACGTAGGTCCGGATATGAAATTTCCGGTTCCCATGCTCAGGGACGAGCAGAGGCGAGTCGATGTACCGCTGCGCTATGAAGTGCCGCAACTGGGACGTCATTGTGCCGGCGCCTATGCGCTCGATATTGTTGATGAGGACAGGGGTTTCCGTGCCGCTTGCCGGGGTCACCGTATCTTCAGCTTCTTCATCAGCGTTGTCGTTATCTTCGTCCGCGTCCTCGTCATCAACACCCTCAGCGCCCTCCCACTCCTCGAAAATCGCTCGCAGTTCGTCTTCGCTGCTGAAAAGCCGAATACCCTGCCCCTGATCGCTCATCCCGGGTTTCAGCACCCACCATTCGCGCTGTGGCTTCGAGAAGCTTTCGTGGAGTTCGAAACACTCGACGAGGGCTTCGTCCAAAAACTCTGCGTAGTCGACTTCGAACGCCACTGTCAAAGGTACGTGGCCCTTCAGCGCTGTGTCGTCGGGATGCTTCACCCACCATGAGGAGATGGTTTGCCAGAGGTAGTGTTTTCGGATAAGGGCTTTGCGGATTATGTAGGAGTTCGCGAGGGAGGTGGTGGGGCGGGCGAGGAGGTGGGTGAAGTCTAGGGCTTCGTAGGGGCGGATTTGGAGGAGAGGGGTGCTGGGTGTTGGGAGGAAGTGCGTTGAGGGAATGAGTGTTGGGGGTCGGGAAGGGAAGGTGATGCGTAGAGAGGCGTGGAGAAGGGGGAGGAGATAAGTGTCTGCTTCGATTATTGCGTAGAAAGGGGGTTCGCGCGACGTTGGTGTGGTGGGCGCGGGAGATCTGGATGAGAAGGGATGTTAGAATATTGAGGGACGGCATGACAGGAGAACATCGTATTGACCAAAGAAATGGCTGGTGCATAGAATCGGACTTGGTACATCGGAACCTGTAACGAATCTTGCACGGAGTCCAATCAAAACGGAAAAGTAGAAACCACGGCTTCTTTAATCATATTCTATATCCCGAATATATTCACCTTGTATTCAACATATCAAAACGCACTCACAGCTTCAATTCCCCCAACTGCGTCCCCTCCACATGCATATAATTCGCCTTCAATGGAGTCACGCTGCCAAATCATCAGCCTTCTTCTCCCCTTTCCCCCTCCTCGCCCAACCAACCCCCCATCCAGAAAAAAAAATTAAAACTCACCTCACAAACCCTCCCATAACAGCCCTCCCATCATTCCCCTCCCCACTCTCCTCCACACTCCTCTTCACATCCGCAAACCGCGGCGCCCACCGAAAATGCCTGTGTCGATGTCCCCTCCCCATCCCCATCCCCTTGTCCCCCACCTCTACCACACCCCTAGCGCCTGAATATCCCTCGCCGCCTTCTCGAATCTGCTGTTCGCGCCCTTCGGGCGAGGTGGAGGCTTCGACTTCTACTTCTTCGAAGGAGGAGCCTTGTTCCCAGTAGTTTTGCAGGGTACGGGTGTAGAGGATCTTGCGGGCTGAGATACCCGGAACGAGTGGCACGTTGATTGAGTACAGATCGACGCCCTGGCCCCAGTTTTGGTGGAGGTGCTGATTGGTATGCGTGTCAGCATCCATCTCTACGTCAAGGTCGTGAACGTCTAGATTTCCTGGGGGTAGTCAAAAGGCGTGTTGCTCGAGACACGAAGCCGCCTGTGTGCGGTTGCCACAGTGAAGGAGCAATGAAGGGTAAAAGGGATATATACCTCGATGATTTGGAGCGAACGGCGACACGCCGCGGTGATGACATCACGGTCGTGTTCGCGAGACTCGAAAGCGAAGGAGAGGGCGATGGATTTCTTGTGGAAGAGGGACGCTTCCATTGCGCCGCCTATGGTGCCCGATGAGAGGGAAAAGAGGGATGTGGAGTTTCTGAGCCGGGATGTCAAACCAATACTGCCTGTAGCAACACATCGCATAGAAACCGTTCGAAAGAGCTTCCCAATCGCGCCTTTGATTGTTTTTTTTTCATTTTTTTGAGAAGCGAAAAGCAGCAAACAACATAATACACAAACATGATAAAAAACCAAAGCACCAACCTCCCATAATTCGGCCCAGAAACCACAACATCTACCCCCCCGCTCTCCCCAAAAAAATGAAAAAGCCCCAGCTGCGCACACGTCGCCGGCGTTCCATCCACTAACACCCACTCCTCCCCCTCCCCCCCCTCCCCACCTTGGCCCGGGAGCTCGTGCACGCTCCCATCGTTCTCAAACACACGTCCAGGACGGTAGTATGTGGGCTTTGTGATCTGGCTCACGAAATGCGCTTTCCCGATCCAGGAACGCTGTTGGTGCGGGAGGATCACGCTGACGATGTGCCCGGCGGAT
>JAABUQ010003876.1_pt1 | contig 26490 bp, 24 predicted proteins | sample 5560001 | NCBI WGS metagenome assembly JAABUQ01 (sample SAMN10711888, study PRJNA513371) | rock metagenome | isolation source: Antarctica rocks | place: Antarctica: Victoria Land, Finger Mt nord | collected 2015-12-18 | reverse complement strand
GTTTTCCTTGCGAGGGTTGACCAAAGCAGCGGGCGAGTGGTGTCTCGTCTGTCTAGCCTTCAACTTGAGGCGCTTAAATGTCCTCATGGCGACAGCTTAAACTTTTCTCCGACAGGCTGCTAGGGCTTAAATTAATCTGACCACAGCGACCAGCCCGCAGTGTCCTTTTGTATGGCTGTCCTATTAGCCCGACTTTCAACCGACTGCCAGCAATCACTCCAGAGTGAACGTAGACATTCCCATAACTATCCTTGAACACTGCTGGCGGGGGATCAGCATCGCCTGGAAGACTTCTTAGAGCGATCGCACCTAAGCTTATAAGTGACAGTGTCCTTACTGTTATTATTGCTTTACTCTCTCTTTTGCCTAACATTAGGTAATTTTAGTAATAAATATTACCCAAGTATTACGTATATTTTCGGTAACCTGCAAGAATTGAGCGTATGATTGGTAACACCTCACCTTCAGCAGCACAGCTTAGGGTTTACATTCAGGGACAAGGTTTCCCTATTCTCTGCTTGCACGGTCATCCCGGTTCAGGCAGTAGCCTCTGTGTTTTTACCCAACATTTATCCCAGCGGTTCCAGACTATCGCTCCCGATTTGCGGGGATACGGCAACAGTCGAACCCAGCTGGATTTTGAGATGAGTGACCATCTAATTGACCTAGAAGCCCTCCTCGACCGCTTCCAAGTTGACCGTTGCCTTGTATTGGGCTGGTCACTAGGCGGAATTCTAGCTATGGAACTGGCGCTGAGGCTACCCGAGCGAGTCACAGGGCTGATTTTAATTGCCACAGCGGCTCGACCCTACAGTAACCATCCGCCAATCAGCTGGCAGGATAATTTTTACACGGGGCTGGCGTCGATTTTGAACCGGCTACAACCCAGCTGGCAGTGGAATATTGACGCATTTGGCAAGCGATCGCTTTACCGCTATCTGATCCAGCAACACACACCCACCGCCTACCGTTATCTTGCCGCTGACGCCCTGTCAGCTTATCTGCAAACCTCTGCTGCCGCCCAGCGCGCACTCAGCAATGCCCTGAAAGCTGGGTACAATCGACTAGAATACCTACACCAGATTCAATGTCCCACTCTACTAATGGCTGGAGCAGCTGACCGGCACATTACCCCAGAGTCGAGCCTAGAAACTGCTCGTCACCTCCAAGATTGTCAGTACCGGTGCTACCCCAATACCGCCCATCTATTCCCTTGGGAAATTCCCAATCAGGTACTGAGCGACATTGACCACTGGCTTGACCTTCACCCACATGTCGTTGAGCCACCTGGCTACCAGCTGGATAGGAAGTGATACAACTACATTTAACTACTGAAAGCTGGCTCCCTCCTGCGGTCAATCCTCTCCCCCAATTCTTCTGAGATTGTCAGAATTGCCGGGTTGCAGCGCTTCATAGCAACGGTAATCCCTTGCGCTCCTTCCTGTTCCAGGTCTTCGATATACCCGCCCTTAGCCGCGTTTGCTTCCTTGACGCTCAGAAACGGCCCAAAGTAGTAGGTGCAGCGGGGAGTCTGGGTGACAATCTCAACCCACCAAGCCCAGCCGAAGTTTTGGAAGATGTTAATCAAGAATTCTTTGACGTTATCCCAAAATGTTTTCATAGGTTCTGGTGATTTTTCCATTTATTACAGGTGTTACGCGGTCTTATGCTGCTTATATCAAACTCTTTACACTTGGTTATACTGCGTTACGCTTCTTTTTTCCAAGTATTTTTATGCAAATCATCCAAATGCAGTGTATTTACCCACCGCTGTCGATAAACTTCATACAGCGCCATTCCTGCTGCTACAGAGGCATTTAGGCTTGGTGTGTTGCCTAGTAGGGGAATTGATACCAAGACATCACAACAACGTTGTGTTAAAAGACTCAGACCTTCCCCTTCAGAGCCGACCACAAGCACGATGGGGCCAGTGAATTGAACCGTGTGCAACGGCTTACTGCCCGTTGAGGCCGCACCGTAAACCCAAAAGCCAGTTGCCTTCAATTCTTCCAAGGCGCGACTGAGATTGACTACTCTGGCAACAGGAAATGTTTCTAAAGCACCCGCTGCCACTTTCATCACACTTGAGGTGATCCCAACTGCCCGTCGTTGGGGAATGACCAATCCTTGGGTTCCGATCGCCTCTGCCGTGCGAATAATGGCACCGAGGTTGTGAGGGTCAGTAATGCCGTCAGCGACAACAATCACTGGTGCTTCAGAAACAGATTTCGCCTCAACTATTAATGCGCCCAGGTCTTTGTAGGCGTAGGGGCCGACTTGAGCCGCTACACCTTGGTGATTTGCTTGCTGGGTGATTTGGTCTAAGCGCTTGGGTTCGACTTCGTCAATGACCGCGCCGTTTTCTTTTGCTTGCAGTAGCAGAGAGTGAAAGCGGGAATCATAGCGCAGGCGTGCGGTAATCCAGATGCGGTTAAGTTGGCGCTGATTCTCCAGAGCCGTCAAGACCGGATGCCGACCGTAAATCAGATCACTTTCTTCTGTTTCTGTACGGGGGGACAATTCATCTGGGAGGCGGAGTGGACGTACAACGGGATCATCGGCGTAGCCATCGCTCTTCTGGGCAGGGCGGTGAGACAATTTTGGTAAACGTACACTGCCGCCATTACCCTCTGGGCTTGTGCTCACTGGTTTAGGGACGGCACGCTTACCCTTGAATTTGATCTGTTTGCTCCGGTTCGGTTCACCAGGAGATCTAATTTTTCTAGGTTTATCAGCCATGTAGTTTTTTAGCTTCTATACTGGCATCCCTAATACCTTAAATATATCTAACTTTCTCAGTTTATGTCGATATCTTGAGACTGATTTCAACTATGTCTCTGGACTTGGTTCAAGTTTCAGCTCTTGCAACAGCTGAGTTAAGCGCTGAGGATTGGTGAGGTAGAGGTAGCCGATTAAGGTTTCTAAGCTGGTTGCCTGTTGATAAATTTCTGGCTCTACCCGTCGAGGACGCCTAGTGGCGGCATTGCGGCCTCGCCGGACAATTTCTAACTCTGTATTGTTTAACACAGGGGTAAGCTCGCGCAGGTGAAGTGCCTGAGTTTCCGCTCGTACCTGAGCCACTACCAGGCGATGATACGTTGGCGATCGCTTTGGTGGGTGCAGGTAATGATTTCTGATGTAGAGTTCATACACCGCGTCTCCCAAATACGCCAAAGCAGTGGGAGAAATCTGTTGAAGTTGCGCAACCGTTACGGGCACAGAAGCAGGCAGTGGCTGGAACCATCGTGGCTCTGACCCCGCACTCTCGTTCGCAGTTGGGCAATTTAATCGATCATCCCCCTTTGATTTCACCAGGCACGCTAGTCCTCAACGTTTGTTTTGTAGCTAACTTACCCACGCCCTTGAGCGCTACTTTGGCTTATTGTTGCCTAGTAGCGATCGTAACAAAAACTTAAGCTATCCAGCTTTCAAAACCGGATAGCTCGGTTTTTCCTTTCCTGCCTCAGCACTTAAGCTGGCAAAATGTTCTCTAGAGCCGCTTCAACTGTTGGCCGCAGGGACAGAAACTTCTCTAAACGAACCAGCTTGACCGTCTGAGTCACCCGGGCATTGGTGACAATTTGTAATGTACCTCCGGCGCTTTGAGCCTGCTTGGCTACCTGCACCAGAGCGCCCAAGCCAGAGCTATCAACAAAGTCGATTTGGGACAGATCCAGAATTATCTGCTTTGGCCCCTCTTCGATACACTTGCCGATCACCTTGCGAAATGCGGGCTCGGAAAAAGCGTCTAACAAACCTGTGAGACGGAATAGCTGACAGTTATCCCGGACTTCACGAGTGCCTCTCAGACTAACGGTTAAGTTCAGTGGGTCAGCAATAACACCCTCCTTGCTGCATCGTCCTTAAAGTCGAGCATCAAGTATATATGCTTTTTTTAGCTTTTGTCTACAGCCATTGGGGAGAAAATGCTTTCCCTTTCGAACTTATTTACGATCCTCTCGCATTGCCTGGACAAACCGCTCAAACAGGTAATCAGCATCGTGGGGGCCGGGGCTGGCCTCTGGGTGATGCTGCACTGAGAATAAGGGGAGCGATTTATGACGTAACCCAGCGACAGTACGGTCATTCAAGTTGAGGTGAGTAATTTCCACGTCGGCACCGGGTAAAGAATCGGGGTCAATTGCAAAACTGTGGTTTTGGCTGGTAATTTCGACCCGTTGATCTAGACCAGCTGGCTGATTCAGGCCGCGATGACCAAATTTGAGTTTGAAGGTTTCAGCGCCTAGAGATAGACCCAAGATTTGATGCCCCATACAGATGCCAAACATCGGTTTCTGGCTGGTCAACAGCGCCTTCGTTGTCTCGATGCCTGCGGTGACAGCAGCTGGGTCTCCAGGGCCATTGGAGAGAAAAATGCCATCGGGATTGTATTTGAGAATTTCTTCAGGTGGGGTATTAGCTGGGACGACGATGACGCGGCAACCGTAACTTGCCAAGCGGCGTAAAATATTCCGTTTGATCCCAAAGTCAATGGCAACAACGGTAAACAGTTCTTTTTGTGCAGCTTGGGCATCTGGGTTGAACTCCCAGACTGATGTGGTGGGATCAGTCCACTCGTAGACGTTTGGTGTTGTGACTTCGCCGACGAGATTCAATCCAGCCATGCTAGGAGCACAGAGCACCTGCTCGAGCAACTCAGCCTCATCGAGAATTTCGGTGGAAATGCCACCGTTGATGGCACCAACGACGCGAATTTTGCGGGTGAGGGCGCGGGTATCGATCCCATAAATTCCTGGGATATTGTGCTGTTTGAGGTAGTCGGGCAGGCTAGCGGTCGAGCGCCAGTTACTGGGGCGATAGGATATGTTCCGGGCGATCGCACCCCGCACTTGGGGTCGATTCGATTCTTCATCCTCTGGATTGACACCAGTGTTGCCAAGTTCGGGATAGGTGAACAGGACAATTTGGCCGCAATAACTAGGGTCTGTCAACACTTCTTGATAGCCCGTCATGCCGGTGTTAAAGACCACTTCCCCGATCACGGTTCCATTGGCACCAAATGACCAACCGCGATAAGCAGTTCCATCTGCAAGGACGAGCAGAGCTGGTTTAGCGTCAAATAGAGACATAAGCACTTTCGAGCAAGGCTGACTGGCACGATGATTCATTATGCCATGACTGTTCTGTATGAATCCCGATCGCGGACTAAAAAGCTAATTCTGAAGAAACTCGACTAACTGCTCTAGCTTCGACCAAGCCGTGCCACTCTGCAGAATGTCCCTGGCGAGGGAGATGCCTGCCGCGTGGTCTAACAGCGGGATCACACCTCCAACCTCAAGCGCCAACCCAGCATTCAGAGCCACTACATCTTGTTGCGCCTGAGTTCCCTTGCCTTGAAGTACCGCCTTGAGAATCGACTTATTCTCGTCAACCTCCCCACCCCGCAGCGCCGCTGTCGGAGCCGGTGACAAACCTAGCTCGTGGGGATTCAAACTGGTAAGCTGCACCCGAGAGTTAGACAGCATCGCTATGTCAGTCACATCTGCCAATCCTGCCTCATCCAGTTTCTCCCGCCCGTGCAGGACAAGCGCTTGTTGTGTACCTAGCTGGTGTAAGGCGAGCGCGAGCGCTTCTAGTACCGTTGGATCAAACACCCCAATTATCTGCCCAGTCGGGCGCAACGGATTTACTAGAGGTCCCAATAAGTTAAACACCGTTCGCACTTTCAGGGTCCGTCGCAACGGTGCCACCACCTTGAGCGCTGGGTGCCAACCTTGTGCAAACAGAAAAGTGATGCCAACCGACTGGAGTGCTGCTTGAATCTTTTCGGCGGGGGCGTTCAAGTTAACCCCCAGCGCTTCCAACACATCGGCGGAACCAACGCGACTAGAGGCAGAGCGATTACCGTGTTTGGCAACCAGGACACCCGCCGCTGCGGCGACAAAGGCAACAGCTGTGGAGATATTAAACGTCGATGCCCCATCCCCCCCAGTTCCACAGGTATCAATCACGGGATCGTGAGCGATGCCCCAAGGGGGATTGCGCGTAGCGCCCACGCCCGGTTGATAGGACTGGGCAAGCATTACCTCGGCCATCCCAGCCAGTTCCTCTGCTGATACGCCTTTAGCCTGAATGGCGGCTAAAATTGCTCCTGATAACACTGGCGCAATTGTCTCACTCAGCCATCCCTGCATTAGCTGCGCTGCTTGATCGCGGGACAAGGATTGGCGGTCTAGCAATTGTTGCAACAAATTAGGCCAAATTGGGGAGTCCACGGGTGCGATCGCTTGGCTAGATTCTGCTGCTGGTAAAGAAGAATGGTTCATAACCTATAAGCGTTGAGATCAGCGGTAACAACCCTCGACCTTTAGAGCGAGGGGTTGAAATCAGCACGTCTTGTGTCTCGGACTGCGTCTATAGACACAAATTTTTTTACTTTATCTCAGTTGACCTACTTCTGTCACTTGAGTTGAGAGCGCAGGCTCTCTTCGTGCCTTTTTCCAACACCGGAGCACAGGGCAAATGCGTCAACAATCTTTGGAGGTGGTGAAATAAATTTTTCACCTGTCGTGAATTTACTACGTGTCATAACTTGTCTTCGCCTCTGAAGTTACAGAACAGAAGTAAAAAAACTAGCTTAAAAATCGTAACCATCTGAGGAGAAAAATGGTGCAAATATCATCGTAAAAAAAATATTAAAAGTATGCATAAATTTAATGTTCTCAAACAGTTGTTGTATTTAGCAACTTATTTTTTTTTGCTTACCTTAAGCTAATCAAATGATACTACTAAGTAGCTTTTTTTAGCGTAACATTTAAAAAGTCATGATATTGGCAGGAGTTTTTAACTCTCAAGCTACCTTGACAAGATTAGATAAGTTATCTAAGGTAAAAAATGAGAAAAGCAGTACAGAGATTGCGGTAATTAAAATAAATAAACAAGCACCTGACTACTGAAGAAGCACACTGTTTTGGAGTACAGCCGATAAAACGTGAAAAGGGGATGCCAACATCAAACAAAGTTTTTTAGATCAAGGCACAAGTTTGTATTTTACTGTCTGCGCTCACCCCACTTTTTCGCGTTGCTCGCGTAATTTTTCTTCAAAAAAAAGTTGTTGGCAATTAATTAACCAGGGAGGATAGAATGACTGCTTGTTTGAATTATTCAACCGAAACTGGGCACAAATTGTCGACTTTGGTAGACCTGTTGGGCTACAGAGCCCAAAATCAGTCATGTACGGCTTATAGCTTTTTGCAGTCCGGGGATACAGTTGCACTTAGGCTGACTTATAAAGAATTAGACCTTCAGGCACGGGCGATCACGGCTAGGCTTCAGAGTCTGGATGGCACTGTTTCGAGTGCCTTGCTGCTCTATCCACCAGGTTTGGAGTTCATTGCTGCCTTCTTTGGGTGTTTGTATGCCGGAGTTGTGGCTGTCCCCGCTTATCCACCCCGGCGGAATCAGAATATGTCTACTTGCAGAGCTAGTTAGCGATGGAGTTGGCGAAGCTCGTTGGGAACGTAGTGAGAAAAACTTCGAGTAAGCACCAACTGGAAAAGGTATTGACTTGGAAAGATAGTGCGCTGATCTCCCCTGTTCTCTCACCATCCACATTGATGCTGTGATTGATAATCAGGATATCGACTTTTTCTAGCTCTGGCGCTAATTTTGACTCTTTGCCCACTTCCCAGTGAATCGTCTTTACTGGCAGACTTTCACCATCCACATTCAACATAACTGTTTGCCTGGAAGCAGTCAGAGCAAAGACTTTTGCTCCCTTGCTGTGGAGAGCAAAGAGAAGCGATCGCCCCAGAGATCCAGAAGCGCCAGTGATCGCAATCGTCTTGCCCTTTAAGGAGAGCGCAGTTCCCAAAATCTTATCCAAGACAGTGAAAACTCCACAAAAATAGGCATTTGGATTATCAAAATGATGGCGCCAATGTGCAGTTTGGTTCACTACAAAGCTGGAGGGCGGAGCAAGAAATGGCCCCGGCTGATGGTTGGGATATGTTTCCTGGATCAACCCAAAACCACGCACTCCTGGTAACCGTTCACGGGGGGGTACATCATGCGCATAAACGTCAAAGCCTTGCTAAGCAAAAGCTTTGGGTTTTATGCGCATCAAAATATCGTACCTAAAATGTCTAAAAGACAATTTGCAGACCAGTATAGCACTTTTGACTACTCACAATTATCCGGTATAAATCCAATCTAGACTGGTTTTCGTACTGATTACGTGTGATTTCATATTGGACGTTTTTTTGATCCCCCCCTGAACGGTTACCACTCCTGAGAGCACCAACCCCCTGAGTGAATGAAAACAACTTACCAAAGCGCCTAGGTGCTGCCAGTCAGCGGTACTGCTATACACCACTCCCCAAAACAATAGGGAAAATAGAAGCATAACTAGAGCTTCAGGGAAATCGTGACACCATTGAGATTGTCTATACAGCTTGTCACTGACTACGGTGAAATCAGGCCTAAAAGCCTAATGATGCCACACATGTAATCGATACAAAGAGGGCCAAGCATTACATAAGGCATGATATAGCGGTTTGCGTTCGGATGAAGTACAGCATCAGCAGGACAATGTCATATAGGGCTTGACTTGCGGTGTATCGCACTCAAATGCAAACCGCTATAAGTGTCTCGCACCAACTCAACCCACACCAAAGACGCCATTCCCCAGGCTACCGTGGATAGACAAAAAATTACGAAGTTGTTCGCAGTTATCATTTATGACTATAAAATTAAAGCTCCACCTAGAGCAAAAATTTGTGTCTATAGAGGAATGGTCAAATAGTTATGTTTATTTGCCCCTAGCTGCTTAGATTTTCATTAACTATTGAATATTTGTAGTTTATCTAAGCAGAGCTTCAACTTTTCGGCTAGGACTCCTACGTGGGGCTCACTCATCAGGGACCCCTCAAAGGCATGACAACCAGGAACTTCATGCACTTCTACGCCTCGAGCAGCTACCTTGTCCCAGCCTAACAGAGGGTAACGGCGCGAAATTGCACGCGAAGTTGCATTAATAGGGCGCTCGGTTGCCTTAAATAGAGTCACCTGACCTGGGTAGACTTGTAGGACGTAATCTCTTGCGGCCTGCTCGTTGAGCTTAAATATTCGTTGGATGTGTAGAGGAAGGAATTCTGGGCTTGCAAGCTCTTGAGGCAAGAGATGATTGCTATTTAGACCAAATTGACTAGCAATCTTTTGACTAATATTCTTGGCGTGGTACTTTAGTGAGCTCAGAACATAGGTCAGCTTCTTTTTAGGCGAAAGTTGTATAAGATTAATCAAAAGAGAAGAAGCTTTATCCCAAGATGATGGGACGTAATTCATTACTTCGGGAGTGCTAGGGTCAAATAAGGCTAGTAAGGCTACCTCCTGACCCTGCATTTGGAGTCGCTGAGCTATCTCCAAAGCCACTAGACCTCCACAGGAGTGTCCTCCCAGAAAGTAAGGACCTTCAGGCTGGAAAGTACACATTTCTTTGATGTAGTCAGCCGCCATATCTTCAATTCGGGTGTGGGGGGCCTGTTTTCCATCTAAACCTTGTGCTTGTAGCCCATAAACTGGTTGTTCCAGACCCAAATGATTTGACAAATGGCGGAAGTAAAGGGTGTCGCCACCAGCGCCACCTATACAAAAGAGAGGTGGTTTAGAACCAGCGGGTTGAATCGCTATTAATGAGGACCAAGGCGTTGACCACTCTGACTGACGGAGAATATTGGCCATTTGCTCAACCGTCGCTGCCTGGAGTAAGGTAGCCAGAGGAAGATCTTTGCCGAATCTCTTTTCGATTTGTCTACTCAGACGCATACTTAGCATCGAGTGCCCCCCTAGATCATCAAAAAAGTTGTCTCTGACTCCGATAGGCTGAATCTCTAAAATTTCTTCCCAAATCTCTGTTAATTGGATTTCCACTAGGTCTCGGGGGGCCACAAGGGCTCTTTCTCTAGAAGCCATAGAATCTTTAGTCTCCTTATCAGCCTTCAGGGATTACAAATAGCCTCTTTCTAGTTCCAATGGCTCGATCTACGCTTATATGCTGGATCATACGCCATCAGCGGATTTTAAGCTTTGATATTAAGTGATTCAACCCTTTTCTATTTATAAGCTTAATAACTAGATTCATGTGTGGTTTAGAATAACTCACTTTTTATCTATAGCGAGTTTAAAATAGTTTAATTAAAGTATTACATATGTACGTTGTATGTATTAGTTATATATATTGTTGTTTACAGCAACCAAAGTGGCTAATTATTTGCTCTAAACCAACGAGATAGTAGGAACCTTGACGTTAGGTTTGCGGAGTATGGTTAGGTACAATTTTGACCAACAACTGCTCTGCTTTTCCCTGGTCGATTTTGTTGATTATTATTGGCCTGGCTGTTTTGATGCTCCTCCTGCTGCCTCGGAGCTAAATTGATGCCAAGATTACAATCAGCTTTGAACCTTTTTAGGAAGTGTAGAGAGGTGATCACCGAATCGACATCGACTCCAAAGTCGATGAGACAAGCAATTTCATCAACGCCAATTTCCTTAAGTCGAGCAACCATTTTCAAGCAGCTATCTGGTGTGCCAAATAAAGCACTTGTTTGAAAGTAGCGCTCAAAGGCATAAGCCAGTAAGTCTTCCTGCTCTTTCTCAGTCAAATCATCCAGGCTCTTTGAGCCACGACGCCATAGATCCACGGAAGTTTTGAGATATTCTGTAAATGGCCCTCGAACATTGTTACGAACGACAGCCATGTCTTCGCCGACAAATGTATGCAGCATTAGAGTCACATGGCCTGTTTCAGGAGCGTGGCCATGTAGGCGGCGTGTTTCACGGTAAAGGGCTATTTTTTCAGCCAATTCTTCAATGGGTTGGAAAAGAAGGGCCGTTAAGATGTTTGCACCAAAGGCACCAGCTTCAATAAATGTCTCTTTACCCCCACTACAAGTAATCCAAACCGGCAATTCGCGCTGCAAGGGCCGGGGATAAATTTTAATTTCGGTTTCTTTACCAACGCCATTGGGCAACAAGATTGATTCCCCCCGCCAGAGCTTGTATACTGTTTGGATGCCTGCAAACAGGACTTCTGTACGGTTGGCATAGGTCTGTGGCGAGAGGACAAAGTCATTGGGATTCCAACCCCTAGCAAAGGCGATGTCTACTCGGCCCCGCGACAAGTTATCAACAACAGACCATTCCTCAGCAACTCGGATCGGGTTGGAAAGAGGCAGAACAACACTACCAGCTCGCAGGCGGACACGTTCAGTTACCATCGCCAGGGCGGCACCTAGGACAGAGGGATTGGGGTAGATGCCGCCAAAGGCGTGAAAATGACGTTCTGGTATCCAAACGGCAACAAAACCATTTTGATCGGCGAACTTTGCCCCTTCAATTAACAGTTGATATTTGTCGTCTGTCAACTCAGTCTCGTTACTGGAAAAGTAGAACAAGCTGAATTGCATGCCATTTTTGGCTGCTGAATGTCCCCACGCCCGTCGCCCTTGTCCCACTCTTGTTTGTCCGACTGAACGCAACTTACTATCAGATAGAATCCGGCTGGCTATCTGGGTAATGCTGATGTCCTCCAGAAATATCCCCATCGGTAAAACCAGACCGAAGTTAGCTTCAATATAGTTTTTAATTTCGACAGCTTTAAGTGAATCGAGACCCAGGGTGTTGAGAGGCTGTTGCGGGTTGAGTTGAGATTGAGCACTCCCCACTATTCGAGCAATTTCGTCCCGCAGGTCTAATTCCAATAACAACTGACGTTGTGTTTTGGCTTTTGCCGGTGATGTTTCTGGAGTTATGGTATTGGCTTCAATTAAGTTATCGGTGTGCCCTAGGATGCTGGAGCCGACAAGAGGTAGGCTCTGTGCTAGAAATCCAGCACGAGCTACGTGGCGCTGAATTTTGCCGCTGGAAGTCTTCGGGATACTCCCAGTCTTGAGCAGCAACACGGCATAAACCTGCAGCTCGTGCTGTTCCGACACCGCCTTACGGATGGCCCCAACCACCTCATCCACATCCAAATTCCGGAGATAACTACGTTCCACCTCTTGAGCAACGACCAGCTGCTCAGAGCCCTCTGCTTCCACCGAAAACGCCGCACCACAGCCCTCTCGCAGTGCCGGATGACTCTCCTCCACCGTCAGTTCAATATCCTGGGGATAATGGTTGCGACCCCGGATGATAATTACATCCTTGAGGCGACCCGTGACAAATAGCTCACCATCCTTCAAGAATCCTAGGTCACCTGTGCGAAGAAATGGACCCTCTCCAGTGTCTGCTAGGTAAGCTCGGAAGGTGGTATCTGTTTGTTCAGGACGATTCCAGTAGCCCTGAGCAACGCTATAACTTGATACCCAAATCTCCCCGATTTGATCGCCAGAGCAACTGGTCAAAGTCTCAGGATTGGCGATCGCAATCTTTGTATCGAGCATAGCTTGGCCTGAACCCACCAGATGCCTAACATGCTCAAAGTCAACAGACGCTTCCACTACACGATTCTTACGCAGTGCATCTGCCCCAACCGTACATATAATCGGCTCATCACACGCCAATCCACCCGAAACCATCAAAGTTGCTTCGGCAAGGCCGTAACAGGGATATGAAAAATTGGCACGGAAACCACAGGGTTTAAAGATTTGGGCGAACTGCTCTAGGGTTTCTTGGCGAACCGGCTCCGCACCGTTGTAAGCTGTACACCAGCTGCTCAGGTCGAGGGTCTCCCGTTGTGACGGAGTAATCTTTTGAATACAAAGCTCGTAGGCAAAATTGGGACCTCCGCAATGGGTTGCTTTGTAGCGTGAAATCGCCTGAAGCCATCGAATCGGTTGCCCAAGAAAGGATATAGGTGGCATTAGGAAACCCGGAAACCCTGTATACACCGGCTGGATGACTCCATCGAGCAGTCCCATATCATGGAAGCTGGGCAGCCACGTCACGGACACGCTATCCGGCCCAAGTTCAAATGCATGCTTAATGTAAGCCGAATTGTGCAGGATGTTTTCATGGCTCACCATCACGCCCTTTGGTGCAGCTGTAGAGCCTGATGTGTACGAAAGAAAGGCCAGTGTACTCCCGCACAACGTCGGCGCCTGCCAATCCTCGGCCAAGAACCTAGCAACTCTGTCGGTAGCTAGGCAGCGCAAAGCTGCCAGTTCTGTATCATCTGTAAAGCGTCGCTCTATATTGGACAACAAGACAGATGTGGTGGTGAGTGCGATCGTCGCCTGCGCGTCAGCCGCGATCGCCTGGAGCCTGGACATTGACCGATTAGGTCGAGGGAGATAAGCGGGAACAGCCACAACCCCGGCATACAAACACCCGAAGAAGGCGGCAATGAATTCTAGACCCGGTGGGTACAGCAGCAAGGCACGTTCGCCAGTGGCTCCAAGAGACTGTAACTGGGCCGCGATCGCCCGTGCCTTAAGATCCAATTCTTTATAAGTCAGCAAACATGCTTCTATTTCCCCATCCTGCAAAAACGTATAAGCCGTAGAGTCAGACTGATCTTGCGCTCTTTTGCCCAGCAGGTCTACCAAAGTTGATAATTTGACATCAGCCACTTTGATCACCTTGATTAAAATTACCCCTAAGTCGTTTAAACCGCCGAAGTCGCATACTAGGTATCTTTCCAATCACCAAGAATAAAAGTGTTCTTCCTACTATGCGGCTTTGGATTTCTTGTTGGCACGCCGACTAAAAATCAATAATCGGTTGTGGATGCTCTATTAAAAATTATGCATTAACAAAAAGCTAATAATGTGTGTTCAGCCTAGAAAAACAATGCACTGCTACAAAAAAAACCATCTCATCTTTCTGGCATTTTGGCAAGTAGGTTTAGTCGAGCGGTGATACTGTTATCCATTAAATCTGATGCGCTTTCTCCAGCTCACCAGCGCCGCTCACTGCAAAGTCTAAAAGCTCGAATTCAACTTATTTGTATCGCTATGACATTTGTAAATCTAACACTTCCGGAATCTACTACACTTGTTCAGAGTCAGTTATTAACAACTGTTGGGCGAAAACTTCTGCTAGAGAGTATCCAAGCTGATTTACGTCCGGAATACCGTTGTCGGATCGAAATTATGTTGCTGGCAGATCTGGGTGAATCTCAGGCACGAATTTGTGAAGCATTAGGCTGTTCCCAAGAGACGGCGCGGTACTGGATTGCTAGGGCGCACTCAGGCCAGGCTCACAACTGGAATGACCCCCCGATTGGCCGACCCAAGACTGTTCATGCCGATTATCTTGAGCGTTTGAAAGAACTAGTGAGTAATAGCCCTCGTAAGTATGGCTATGCAATTCAGTGCTGGACAGCACAACGGTTAAGCAAGCATTTAGCGACTGAATTGGGGATTCAACTTAGCAGTCGCCACATCAACCGTCTGCTCAAACAGATGGGGCTTTCCACTAAAACAAAGACGCGAGAGAGCCAAGAAAGTAACTGATGACCTTTATCGGCTCTCTTAGGCCGATAAAATACACTTATTCTACTTACCAGGGCTGCTAAAGTTCACTCTTGGTGTAGTCTCTAACAGACCGCAGCACATATCGTGCTGGCTAAGTCAACCTATTAACATTAGCTTTCTCTAGTCTGAGTAACAGAGTACTAAAAAATATCTGCTTTTGTCAAGTTAATTTCCAAGTGCTCTCCTTGCTTCAATTTATGGAATTAATTAAATTCACATGTATTCGAAACACACATTGCACTCATGATCGTCTATCATTTACCTTCGCCTATGAGTTTACAGCACAGAAGTGAAAAAAATCTGGAAGAAATCGGGAAGAAATCGGGAAGAAATTCGGAAAAAATCGACGAACTGTCAAAAAACACGGCAGGAACTTGCTCTATTATTTCGGCGGCTTGAACAGGGGGCAGAGTTGGTGATTTCGATTCCGAGCCGCCAGCCATATAAGTAAAATCACCTAAAATTAAATCAATTGGATTAAGTTTATGGCTATTAATTGTTGAAAACACGGTTATTAATTAATTCATGATTTTATTAAAATCTATGAATTAATGGCCAATATTTATAATTTATCAATTATTGCTCAGGTTGACTTGAGGGAAATAATTTATTGTGATGAAATTCACTGATACGGCCCCTGTAATGATCCACCCGATCTTATCTTTGCCGAAGACCTTCAGGGGCGCTACATAATGATGAACTCTGCTGGTGCCCGCTTTTTTGGCAAGTCAGTGGAAGAAATTATCGGCAAGCATGTCACCGAATTATTTCCGCCTGATACAGCACGCCTAATCATGAATAATGATCGCAGAGTCATCACTACCGGCGAAACTCACAGAGCTGAGGAAGTTGTGACAGCAATGGGCATCACGCGGACGATTCTTTCCACGATTAGCGGCTACTGTGACCCCCAAGGAAACGTTATTGGTCTAGTCGGCATCGTGCGGGACATCAGCGAGCGCAAGCAATCAGATCAGGCATTGCGGCAATCAGAAGCCCGATTCCGAGAACTAGCCCAGCGGGAAAAATTACTTAACCGTCTTGCCAGGCAGATTCGTAGCTCTACCAACAGCACTATCCCCATCCGGTTCCAGAGATTCAAGACGAGAGCGAGGCTATCGACTTGGAGTTCCTGCTTGAAGACCTGCCCAAACTCCTATCTTCTATGAAGGTGGGCGCTGAACGCATTCGTGAGATTGTCCTGAGCTTGCGAAACTTCTCGCGACTGGATGAAGCCGAAATGAAACCGGTCGAGATTCACTCTGGAATTGATAGTACGCTGCTGCTAACAGCAACACCTCCTCCAACACCAGCAGGAAAATTCTGGCATTCAAGTGATTAAAGAGTATGGCAATCTGCCCGAAGTCGAGTGCTATGCTGGACAACTCAACCAGGTGTTTATGAATATCCTCAGCAATGCGATTGATGCTTTGGAACATCGCCGGGAGTTTAAATCCCAGGCAAACACTCAGCGCACACTAGCAGAAATTGGCTCGTCACATAGCATCATCTGGATTTGCACTCAAGTGCTAGACAATGAGCGCGTCCAAATTCGGATTGCCGACAATGGGCCAGGAATGACAGAGGCAGTGCGGCAGCGACTATTTGACCCCTTCTTCACGACCAAACCCGTCGGCAAAGGCACAGGGCTGGGTTTGTCTATCAGCTATCAGATTGTTGTCAAAAAACACAACGGGAACTTGGAGTGTATTTCAGCGCCAGGGCAGGGGGCAGAGTTTGTAATTTCGATTCCGATTCGGCAGTCATCTAATTATTCTAATCCAGCTTCAAGGCATTGACCGGCACTTCATCCCAAGAAGTGACCGTCCGTAACCGAGCAATCCAACCAGCTGCCTTTTGGAAATCGGTCAAATTACGCTCAAACGACTCATGGCAATCGTTTGCCTGAGCCTCATCGCAACAAGCAATACAAGCATGGATCATGTCAGACGGATCAATCTGTTCGTTTATCCAAATGGTCATGGCACATCCCCCTATACTTTGAACTGACTATAAGCTTATAGCTTACAATGCCTTAGAATCTGCCAGCTGGGTGAGCGATTCGCCAGTGAGGCGGCAAATCCGCCAGTCTTCTAGAACTGAGGCTCCGATGCGGCGATAAAATGCGATCGCAGGCTCGTTCCAATCTAAAACACTCCACTCCAATCGCCCACAACCCCGCTCAACAGCCAGAGTAGCAAGGTGAGTCAGCAGAGCCTTACCAATACCCATACCCCGATATTCGGGCAGAACAAATATATCCTCTAAATAAATTCCTGGCTGAGTTAGAAACGTCGAATAGTTAGTAAAAAACAAGACAAACCCAACGGCTTGCCCCGCGTACTCTGCAATCATGGCCTCTGCGTATGGGCGAGAACCAAACAGATGGTCTTTCAGTGCTTCAGCATTGCCAGTGACGGCGTGAGATAAATTTTCATACTCCGCCAGCGCCTGAATCAAGTGAAACAGCACTGGCACATCAGCTGGCTGAGCTGAACGTAGGATCAACTTAGAAGACATAAATCAATTAGCTTAGAACAACCATCCTTTTAAGCGTTTAGCTATGTGGGGGCGTCGCAGTTTCCGCATTGCTTTGCTTTGAATCTGCCGTACTCGTTCGCGGGAAAGATTAAACAAGCAGCCCACTTCTTCCAATGTACAGGGTTCGCTGGTGGTAAGACCGTAACGCAGAGCAATAATGTCTTTTTCTCGTGGGGTCAGGACTTCACTCAACACCTCCCAAATCTCATGACGCATCATGGTTTCGCTCATCTGCTCTTCGGGAGATTGGCCATCCTCATCTTCCAGCAAATCCATCAGTTCCGTGTCTTCTTCTTTGCCGACGCGGTGGTTAAGCGACAGTGATTTGCGTCGCAACTGTTGCAGCTGGCGCAATTGTTCGGGTGGAATTTCTAAGGCGAGGGCCAGTTCAGCTTCGGAGGGATTACGACTGAGTTTCTGCTTAAGTTCCCGCTGGGCTTTTTTCAGTTTGTTCAGCTTTTCCACGATATGGATGGGCAACCTGATCGTCCGAGCATCATTGGCAATCGCCCGCGTAATTGCCTGTCTAATCCACCAATAGGCATAAGTAGAAAACTTATAGCCTTTATCGGGATCAAACTTTTCCGTCGCTCGATTCAGGCCCATTGCTCCCTCCTGAATTAAATCCAGGAACGGCACTCCCCGATTCAGATACCGCTTGGCGATCGAAACCACCAATCGCAGGTTCGACCGGATCATCTTGCGTTTTGCCACCCTACCTTGATACAGGCGATGTTCCAGCTGACGTTCTGTTAGCCCTACCGCTGCTGTCAGTTCTGCAGATGTGGCGTGGCGACGCAGTTCGATCTGCAACCGTTTTTTGAGTTCCTCGACTTCGACTAGGAAGCGGACACGGCGCGCCAACTCCACTTCCTCCTCGGCTTTAAGCAGCGGATAACGCGCCATTTCTTTAAAAAATGATCCTACGGCATCATCCGACCCCAGTTTGCTATAGCCGGAAGGTCGCGCTGCCGCCATTTCATCCCCATCTCGCTCCTCTGACTCCAAGTTCTCTGCCGAGGAAGGTGAGAACTCTTCTGCCGCCGCTTCTAAAGTGTCGAGTGACAGCTCGGATTCTACATCAGCCGCCTTGTAAAGACTTGTTTCTGTTGCCGGGTGCAGGGTGTCGATTAGGTTTAATTCAGCAAGATTCATAGTCAGCTTTAATTCCGGGCTAGGTAAGTTAACTTGTTGGGAGGGAAGATTTCTATGTACATAACCACTGATATGTGTACTGGAGCGGTAATTTTTCCCAAGACTGCTGTGAATCTGGTCAATGGCAAGAAGGTTTTTATGCTACTTTCAGTAGACGCTTAAAGTCAGTCTCTATCTGTCTTGTGCTGGTTAAAAGCTGATAAAGCTGTAGACTTTCCCAGGGCTTTGAAAAGGCAAATTTAGATGCTTTTCATGCTTTTTGGCGTTTGGTGAACTGAAAGGGCAATTAAATCTGAAAATGCTGGTGTTGGATCATACATCCACACGACCGCTCATACACTGATAACGACTTCTAGTCTAAACTTGTGGAAATTTAGTTGCCTTGACCACAGGATCTCATATAATTTAAGGCTTTACTCTCTATCGGTAGAGTGAAACTAGCACTATTCCCCGTGTGGTAGTGGGTGCCCTGCCCTTCGAGTAGCGAGGGACACATTATCCTGCAATTGATTGCTCGAAGCAAGAAAAGTACTTTGATTAAAAATATGGCGACTCGCCTGCGGTTAAAATTAACTGGTATAAAATATTAAACTCAAAACTTGAAGTCTCCGAGTCAGAATGGCTCCTGTACGAGTAGGCGATAATTGTAGGTTTCAAGACGAGAGGATTTATCCATGGAATAGAAGTGAGCCCAAGCATCTTGATCGACTTTGAATTTAGACATGGGATTCTCCTGACTCGGAGACTCTTGTTGATTGTTGTCTCTCGTACAGTATGTATACTCATAGTCTGGATATGTCTTCTCTGGTGGTGGCTGAGCCTGGGGCATCCTACCAATCCGGCTCGGCTCCGAATCGGTGGATTGAAGTACTGGTGGACTGTCAGTGGGCGCAGGGACTATATACCTATCGGTTGCCAGCTGAGTTGGAAGTGCACCCAGGGGATATTTTGAGTGTGCCGTTTGGCTCGCAACAGCTCGGAGCGATCGCCATTCGCCGGGTTGATCAGCCCCCAGCCGAGCTAAAACCGGAAAACATCAGGGATGTGGAAGAAGTGGTGAGCGTTGGTTTTTTTCCAGATGCTTACTGGGAGCTGCTGAATCGAGTAGCGCAGTATTACTACACACCGCTGATTCAGGTAATCCGGGTGGCGTTACCGCCGGGGTTGCTGGGGCGATCGCAACGTCGTATTCGCCTTATAGGGAAAATTCCCACCGGTGCCGACGCTTTCTTAAGTCCAACTGCTCGTCAAATCTTGGAACTGCTCCAAGCTCAAACATCTGGCGATTACAGCTTCATTTACCTCCAGCGTCAAGTCAAAGGAGCCAATCGGGGATTACGAGAGTTATTGCGAGCGTCGTTGGTTGAAAGCTATCTGGAACCTCCTAGACTCAATCGACCGAAGCTCCAGAAAGCGGTAACATTGGTAGGCAGTGGTTTTGAGCGTGACGTGACCACTCGCCAACGGGAAGTATTGGAAGTGCTGCGGCGGCGTGGCGGCGATGTGTGGCTGAGTGAGTTGTTGCTTATTTGTAATACGAGTTCCTCAACGCTCAAAGCACTGGAACAAAAGGGCTATATCGTAATCCAGTCACGAGAGATGTTGCGGACAGATAATGGACCGTTGTTGGCAAGTGATCAACCCAAGTCCTTAACCACTGCCCAGTCTCAGGCGTTGGCAACGATTACCCAGTTGGATGGATTTGCTCAGGTGCTATTGCATGGAGTAACAGGTTCTGGGAAGACAGAGGTGTATTTGGCTAGCGTAGCACCTCTTCTGGAAAGAGGACAATCCGCCCTAGTTCTAGTCCCTGAAATTGGCCTTACACCCCAGCTCACCGACCGTTTCCGCGCCCGTTTTGGTAATAAGGTTTGTGTATATCACAGCGCCCTGTCAGATGGCGAACGCTACGACACTTGGCGGCAAATGTTCAGTGGGGAGCCACAGGTGGTGATTGGCACTCGCTCTGCTGTATTCGCCCCCTTACCTCAGTTGGGTTTAATTGTCTTGGATGAGGAACACGATGGTAGCTTCAAGCAAGACCAACCCATACCCACCTACAACGCCCGCACTGTTGCCCAGTGGAGAGCAGAGCTAGAAAAGTGCCCCCTAGTCTTAGGTTCCGCCACCCCATCGTTGGAGACTTGGGTGAGTGTGAGGGGGTCAAGTGCCGGGGAGAATTCTCATTACCTTTCCCTGCCAGAGCGCATCCAATCTCGACCCCTGCCCCCGGTGGAAGTGGTGGATATGCGACAGGAATTGCAGCAAGGGAATCGCTCCATTTTCAGCCGTTCGCTTCAGGACGCTTTGCAACAGCTGCACTCTTCGGGTCAACAGGGGATTCTGTTCATCAACCGGCGGGGACACAGTACGTTTGTTTCTTGCCGCAGCTGTGGTTATGTGATTGAGTGTCCTAACTGTGATGTCTCTTTGGCGTATCACCATACCGAGTCAGGAGCGCCTGAGTTACTGCGTTGTCATTACTGTAACTATGGGCGATCGCACCCCCGCAATTGCCCCGAATGTAGTTCCCCTTACTTGAAATTCTTTGGTAGTGGCACCCAGAGAGTTGCACAGGAATTGGCGCGGCAGTACCCTGAGTTGCGCTTTATCCGGTTTGATAGCGATACTACCCGCACCAAGGGGTCTCATCGGACTTTGCTAACCAGGTTTGCTAATAGGGAAGCTGACCTATTGGTAGGAACTCAAATGCTCACCAAAGGGCTGGATCTCCCTCAAGTGACACTGGTGGGCGTCGTGGCAGCTGATGGATTGCTGCATCTAGCGGACTACCGGGCAAGTGAGCGGGCGTTTCAAACCTTGACTCAGGTAGCTGGAAGGGCTGGTCGTGGAGATGATCCTGGTCGGGTGATTGTGCAAACTTACTCCCCAGAGCATCCAGTGATTCAGGCGGTGCAGCGGCACGAGTATGAATCTTTCACTGAGGCAGAATTACAACAACGCGCAGCGCTGAACTATCCCCCCTATGGGCGGCTGATTCTCTTACGACTGAGCAGCACTGACCCGACTGTTGTCCAGAATACTGCCCAGATGCTGGCAGTGTTGTTACGTCCTGCTTCTGAGTCCTTGGACACTGCGATCTCCAGTTACGAAATCCTAGGTCCAGCCCCCGCTGGGATCTTAAGGGTATCCAACCGTTACCGCTGGCAGATTTTGCTCAAGATGCCTCATGGAGTACTGCCATTGCCAGATTGGAATCACGTGCGATCGCTCTGCCCCTCCTCTGTTAGCTTGACTATCGATGTAGACCCGCTGAATCTGATGTAATGCTGAATTAGATGCCTTGATCAGGATTAATGCCCATTTCTCTTAACCGAGCTGCCAAGCTTTCGGCTCGTTGTCGTTCTTGTTCCAGCTGAAATTCTGCCAGCTGCACACGTTGTTCTGCCAGCTGTGCCTGTTCCCATCCCGTAAGCAGCAGATGCCCCTGAGAATCCCACCAGCGCAACCAGGGAAGTTCCACATTCTGATAGCGACCCTGCCAAATTCCTACTTCGACTCCTAAAGGTGCAATTGTGTAGTGTCCACGCTCATTAGCCAGAATCGGCTCATAGCGCCCCTCAATCAAGTGATACACTTGCACCCGCGCTTGGTTCGCTTCATAGATCCCATAAAAGGGGACTCTAATCGCCTGCTCATAAACCCAGAATTTGCCGGTGATGGGTGTTGTGTTACGTTCTTCTGAACCATCACCGGAGACAAACTCCAGCACAATCAGCGGCGCGACGTATTCCTGCCAGAGCACATAGGAACGGCGGATCTGATCATTTAAAGTCGGGGAGACATTTGGCACATAAAACCAGTCTGGTGCTTCAGCCCCTCTTTCCGGTGGGTCAGTCAACCGCCAATAAATGCCGCAGTCTTGACCGATGCAGTAATTACCTTGTGGATGAAGCTGTTGCAATACTGGCTCCAGGGAGTCTGTCAGCAGAACGCTCTGCGGATGTTCCTGAAAGTTCTTCACAAAGCTGCCATTCGACTCTGGTAACTGGGTGTGGTCGGGTAGGGTAGAACCAAAGGCTAGTGTCGTCTCTGTCGAGAGCATGCTTACCTCCTAAATATATTATTATCTATGAGTTGCATTGTCTTACCCCGAAGTTATCACCGCTACAGGGCACTATTGACCCCTGATGTTGATGGCCTTGACTTAACTTCCTCTTGCTAGATTAGCAATTAAATGTTATTAAGCACATGATCTATTGTTAACCTTTCGTGTCTCAACAGAAGCCTTCTCGAACTCTGGCTGCGATTGCTGGGATTGTTGCTGCTGCAACCTTAATCAGTAAAATCTTCGGTTTAGTGCGCACTCAAGCGATGGCGGCAGCCTTTGGTGTGGGTGATGCCGTTAATGCTTACAACTATGCATACGTAATCCCTGGCTTTTTTTGGGTGCTGCTGGGCGGTATCAATGGACCATTCCACACCGCCGTCGTCAGCGTTATCGCTAAGCGCAACCAAGAAGAAGCAGCCCCCTTGGTCGAAACCATCACGACACTAGTCGGTGGGGTGCTATTGCTCGTCAGCATTGGGCTGATCATCTTTGCCGATTTCTTCATTCATCTGGTGGGTCCAGGCTTAAATCATACAGCCCATGCGATCGCTATCCAACAACTTCAGTTCATGGCACCAATGGCAGTCTTGGCGGGACTTACTGGCATTGGCTTTGGCACCCTCAATGCCGCAAATCAATACTGGCTGCTCTCCCTGAGTCCCTTATTTTCCAGTATTACGGTCATTGGGGGACTGGGCATCTTAGCAATGCAACTGGGAAGCGATATTACCCGATCCTACTACGCCCAGCTGGGCGGACTGGTTTTGGCCTGGGGAACGTTGGTCGGAGCGATCTTGCAATGGTTGGTGCAGGTGGTTGCCCAGTCTCGTGCTGGCATGGGCAATTTCCGCCTGCGGTTTGATTTTAATCAGTCTGGGGTGCAGGAAGTCATCAAGCTCATGGTTCCCGCGACATTTTCTTCGGGCATGATGCAGATTAATGTTTACACCGATCTCTTTTTCGCTTCTTATATTCCCGGTGCTGCCGCTGCCTTCAACTATGCCAATCTTATAGTGCAGACTCCATTGGGAATTATCTCCAATGTGATTTTGCTGCCTCTATTGCCGATGCTTTCCCGGCTTGCTGACCCAGCTGATTGGGCCAATCTCAAAGTGCGGATTCGTCAAGGATTACTGCTCACAGCTGTCACAATGCTGCCGCTGGGTGCCCTCATGGTGGCGTTGGCATCTCCCATCGTGCGAATTGTTTATGAGCGTTACGCCTTCAAACAGTCAGACTCTCGGCTAGTGACATCCGTGCTGATCGCTTACGGCATCGGGATGTTTGTCTACTTAGGGCGTGATGTACTAGTAAGGGTGTTTTATGCCCTGGGCGATGGCCACACGCCGTTTCGCATCAGTATGGTGAATATCTTTCTCAACGCCCTACTCGATTATATTCTCGTTAAACCGTTTGGCGCTCCCGGTTTAATTCTGGCAACGGTGGGGGTGAATTTGACCTCGATGGTTATGTTGTTATGGTTACTCGATCGCAAGCTAAACGGTTTACCTTGGCAAGAGTGGATTTGGCCCATCCTGGGTTTAAGCGGTGGTAGCTTTGTAGCTGGTCTAGCCAGCTGGGGTACTTTCTGGGGCTGTCAGCAAATTTCGGCAACCGAGGGAATGCTTGTGCAGCTGCTGCAACTATGCCTGTCTGGTCTAGTCGGCACCACCGTCTTTGCCCTTATTGCCATGCGGCTAAATTTACCAGAAGTCGATATTTTTGTCTCTCGTTTACGCCAACGCTTTGTCAAATAGCTTGGCGCTGATAGCTTCTCTATAAATTCCGCTGATATTTTTCCAGAATTTCTATCAACTTTGCCTGGGATTGTGTGGGCAGCAAATCGGATAAAGGAACTTCTCGCTTGCCGCCCCCGATTTTAACCGGGATCGATTGCAGGATTTGCACAACTTGAGCTTCGTCTAAGGAATTGGAGGTCAGCAAAGGATAGACCTGCTCGACAACGACAGTATGTAAGTGGGCATCGGATAGATAAAGATGCCACTTGGCAATGTCGATGTATACATTCTCACCAACTTCAGCTGCGATCGCTTCAATGACTTCTGTGGTGTTAGGCTTAGCCATGATAGTTGACCTTAAGTACCTGAGTAAACACTAAAGCTAGTTAAACATACTCGCCCAATTCTATAAGCTGACCCTACTACCACAAGTGGCAATTGGTAAGCGTCTTTAGTCCATCTTTAGGTAGATTTGGGCGTTGTGTCCTGGGGTGTTAGTTCAGAATAGTCAGCGATCGCCGATATATAAATCAGATGAGCCAGCAACACCACTACCCAGCTAGCAGTAACCCAAGGCAACCAATCCCAGGTAGCAGACTTGAAGTTGTGGAAAAACCACAGACCAGAATTGCACAAGGCAGCAAAAGCCACATGGACAGCAAAATTCATCCTGTCATCCAACCGCCGGTAGGCTGGGTCTTTGCGGTCTGGTTTGCGAGGCCAACGAGGAGGCATAGATATCAGTTAACAGAGTTTGTTACTGACCTATTTTAGGAGCTTTCATGGTGCTGTTGCTATGATTGGATTCAGGGCAGCTGGCTCAAGCAAGATCATTTTTCTAAATTTGGAGTGGGAATCGCCTAGATTTTGCCTTTCCAGGTAGCCAAGATTGCGCCTTTCTCAAAGCGATCATGTTTTGGCTGGAGAGCTTTATCACTGCTTAGCCGCACCTACACCATTATCCTGGGTCGCATCAGCACTCTGCACCAAATAGGGTCTGGGGAGCTTCTTGTGCTGCTGCGTCTCGCTCTTTTTCGCTTTGGGTGGGCGACATTGTTCGCAGAAAAGCGGTCGGTGACCAAAGGATACGCGCTTCGTAGGTTGATTGCATCCCCTGCAGATAAAGTTAAATTCCCTGGTGTGAATTGTTCGATTATGCGCTCGGACTGTATATTCCCGAACAAAAACAGTTTTCGACGGCATGACTAGTAAGGTGGTCAGATGTGCAATAACCATGCTAGCTAGAAATAACACCCAGTTTCTTTAATAACAGCAACCTAAATTGAACAAACAGTTTATCGAAAACCTAATTGCCCTAAGAAACCAGTATCAATCCTTGCAAGAGGAGATAGAGCGAGAGAAAGCTCATGCGATGCAGCAACTGACTCATGTGAATGCCCTGCTCGTAGAGCAGTTAGCCGTAGAGAACCAGCAGGTTGTCGAAAGCCTGATTTCATTGCGTCACCAATACCAAGTGCTTGCTTCGGAGTGTGAGCGCAAAGCCTCGAATGCCAAAGAGCAGATCACCCACGTGAATGCTCTCTTGGCAGATCAATTGGTGCTGCAACATAACCAGTCAGTTTCGATGGAGGCATCGACTATCCGTGAGCAGAAAGCCCTAACACAGACAGTAGACATAGTCACTCAGGAATACTCGAAGCAAGAAGACGAGGCAGGTGTGGCGTCTATACCAGACGACGAAGCATCGTTTGCAAACGATGCTTCCCAACCAGAGCAGAAAGCAACACTAACTACAGCAGGAGTGCAGTCATCACCTGAGTTAATGCCATCCCCCAGAGTCAGCTTCAATGGGCAAGCACCAAAAACTCCATTCCCACCTTTGAAAACACCAATGCTGCCAAAGTACGAAAACCTCACAAAGTTTCAGGCAGTTGAGAGGCTGATGGGGGAAAATGCTGGCACGATTCTGCACATTGACTACATAATTCGTGCTTTGCATGGAGATTTAGACGCGGATGCACTAAGAGCGGAAAACGGCAGGATGTCTCAAACTTTAATTGAAGGCAAAAAAAAGGGATTGTGGCACAAAGTACCAGGTGAGCCAGGATGTTACACCCTGGATCTGGACTTGGTTGCTCCAGAGCTGGCGGCAAAAGTTAATCAGCCACGGCAGTTTGGCAGACACCAGAAATATCCATCTAGAAGCAAGCCTGGGTTAAAGATGCTACCCGCGTACTCGCAGCTCAATTTAATTGACGCAGTAGAGGAGATAGTCAAGCAAAAGGCTGGTCAAATCTTGAACCCAGATTTGGTGGCACGAACACTATACGGCGAATTATCAGGTCAGGCATTGATAAAAGCTAAAGAGATAGTGGGTAGAGCTCTATGGAGTGGTGCGAGCCAAAAGCGATGGCAGCGATTGCCGGGGCAAAAGGGAGCTTACACCCTGGATCTCAAGCTGCTAGCAGCCTGTCGGAGAAAAGTTTAAGCTGTCGCCATGAGGACATTTAAGCGCCTCAAGTTGAAGGCTAGACAGACGAGACACCACTCGCCCGCTGCTTTGGTCAACCCTCGCAAGGAAAAC
>JAABUQ010003874.1_pt1 | contig 26496 bp, 28 predicted proteins | sample 5560001 | NCBI WGS metagenome assembly JAABUQ01 (sample SAMN10711888, study PRJNA513371) | rock metagenome | isolation source: Antarctica rocks | place: Antarctica: Victoria Land, Finger Mt nord | collected 2015-12-18 | reverse complement strand
ACCCATACCCCTCGTCAAAACCCTCACCCCCCCCCCCCCCTCACTCCCACCCAGCCCCATACCCTTTCCTTCCCACCCTCAACAATCGCCACAAAACCACAAGCGTCCTCATCGTATCCCCCCACCCAGCCTCAACAATAGCCTCCTTGTGCGCACGGGAACACCCCGCCTCCTCGCTCGCTACGAACCGCGTTCCCACCGCGCCCATCACCAGCGCGGCGGCTAAGTCCTGACCGTCCCACGTTCCTCCGGTGGCGACGACGATGTCTTCCCGCCCGCTGAGGAGGGGTGGGTGGTAGGATTTTGCGATGTTGATGCAGAGGGGTACGAGTACGGATATGCCGGTGGGGATATCGCTCAGCCCTGCTTTGGTAGGAGATCGGAGTACTTGTTCATTCTACCATCTATAGGAACAAATTGAGCTTCTCATAACCCCAGTTGATCTCACGGATATGCTAGCTTGTTTGACGTGCTGTAGACGATGATGGACTCGGTGGTGAGATCCGCGGTCTTCTTTGACAGGTAGGGAGTGGGAGGCTGCGTTGCATTCTTAACCTGTGCGACTGAGAGGGGATACTCGATATGGAATACTGTAAGCGACTTCCTTATGGTAAAATTGGACGAGGTCTTCTCGAGGTAATCCTAGCGTAGATTTCAACAAAGGATTGCGGCGGATGAGTACGGTGTCTGTGTCAGATGTATAATGGATTGTTGGCCTTTACACTGCGATAACCGTACAAATAGTACAATCATTTGCTGATTACCCTCGAGCAAGATGTCTCACGCCAGGCCAATGTACCCGATCCCTCGAAGGGAATCCCAATCACCCAGCCGGGTTCTCAGCGCCCCTGAGCTTATCCCTGATGCGCTCCGCGGTGATCTTTCCCAGCTGCTCCAGCGGCCTCGACTCCATAATCTCAAAGATGTTCACCTCAAGGCCAAAGGTCTGCTTCCACCAGCGCCGCAGCTCCATCGCCTTCAACGAATCCATACCCATCTGCATCAAGCTCAACGACGTGTCCACGTCCTCATCGGGCCGGAGTCTATACTCGAGCACCTTCTCCCCAATCTTCAACGCTATCAGATCCGTGCTCGATTTCTCGGCCAAGATGTTAGGGTCGGCGCTCGCGGCGGAGAGCAGCTCCTTCAGCTGAAGGGAGTCGGACTCGTGCTCTCCGGTGCTGAAGGCCTTGACGTTGTGATACATGGCCATGCGGCGGTCGCGACGCCAGCTCGCACGGTTTTTGGGATTGTCCAGATGGAGCTCGGATTTCAGACCCATGAACGTCTGTCTGGAGTTCCTCCAGCCACCCCGCGCGCCGACGGGCCGTTCTACAGACGGCGGCGCTGAGCCCAGGATGGATGCCTCGGCAAAGTCGAGAAAAGCCCGTTCTCCGAGGAAGTAGAACCCTTGCGTTTCCATCTTCTTCTTTGCAAGCGGATTTTTCGCGAAGAAGCCGATGGCGTCGATGGGGCAGATGTTGAGGACAGAGGCGGGCAAGCCGAGGTGGTGGCGGTACTGGCAGAAGGCCTCAAGAAATGTGTTTGCAGCGTTGTAGTTTCCCTGCCCCGGATGCTCTATCGCTGTGAAAAGAGAGCTTGTGAGCAGGAAGAAATCCAAAGGTTGCCGCATCAAAGCGTTGTGCAGATTCCAGGCTCCAGTGACTTTTGGGTCGATTGCAGCCTTCCAATCCGCGTAGCTCATCGTCAGGAGTGGCGCGTCCTATGATCGATCAATTAATGGAACTCTGATGATTTCCCCGGGCTCCACTTACTCTCAGCACCATTGCCATGTGGACAACCCCTTTTATTGGACGCGCTGCCTTGGCAATCGCCATCTCCACATCTTCCTGCACATGGACCTTCCCACTCACTGGAATGATTGCACATCCGAGGCTTTCCATCTCGGCAACGAGTTTCTCAGACTCGTCTGTTTTGCCCGCAGATCGAGATACAACTATAATAGTCCGAGCGCCATGTTCTACCAACCAGGTCATAAGAGCCGTACCAAGTCCTCCCAGCCCACCGCTTATAAGGTATGCGGCTTTAGGATCTAGAGCAAGAGATTGCGGTTTGGAAGTAGCCTCAGTCTTCGATAAATCGGATGTTATCGCGCATGCGGGTTTTTCACTTTGGCCATTTGCTCCAAGAGACCGGAAACCGCGGTCATATTTGTCGGCGGCAAGTGAAGGTATTTGCTGGATAGGATTCATCTTCCCCTGCTGCTGCCAGTTTAAGATTGTCTCGAGGATCCTAAGCAGTCATATCAGCAACAAGGATGGGACTGATCAAGCCTGAGCGCTTACCGGTGTACTTCCGAGGGCAAGTCTCGAGCGAGATGAGCAAGATTTACCGTGCAATATGACCGATTCGCCTGGAACCATTCGGCGTCAAATTTGTCAAGAACACTGGTCTTGTCGCTGCCGATGTCAACAAATTTTCCATGTCGGGCAACACATTGACTGGCGGATTTTATCACCGTGTCACTGCGAGACCAATTCAGGATTACATCCACACCATGACCTCTAGTATCCCGGGCCAACTGAACGTTAGTAAATTCTTCGGCAGCTTGATAGATTCGCTCTTTTCGGAGCTCATGATTGTCTTTGAGGTATTGATACTCTGCTTCGTTGCATGCCATGATAAAAACCTTGGCTCCCACGGCTCTGGCAACTAGCAAAGCAGCATGACCAATGCTGCTCGCAGGCGACTGGAGCAAAACAGATTGGCCCCCACTCAGTTGGCCAACATCAACTAATGCCCGGATGGCAGTGACAAAGGAGGCAGGCACGGAGGCTGCCTGCTCAAAACTCCAGCGATCTGGCACCTTGACGACGAGATTGCCCGTTAGGATAACATGTGTCGCAGCATTGCTCCTTGGACATATAGCCATTACGCGGTCACTCACCGACGCGTGTTCAACATGAGATCCAATTCTACACACTGTCCCAACCAAATTTAAGCCCTGTAGAGCCCTACCTAGTGCAGTGTTTGCGATGCCTCTATCCTCGAAATGGGCTTCTTCAACAACTTGACCGGACGCGTGTACTTCTACCTCCACATGGTAGTCTGGTATCTTTTCTGGGTGGAGAACCTCTGTCCTAGGGGTGCTCCGTTTTAGATGAATGGGCTCCTCAGTCTCGAGCACTTTGGACTTGTCCGCATCATTGGTCACGAAGTATCGTTGGCTTTCTTGCAACGAGAGTCGGTGGTATCTACCTACATGTACCAATCCGTTACGAACTGCAAACTCTCTATCCGGGATCAGACTTTCGGTGTCTTCAGTGCCTTGGATCTTGATAAAGACCTTTCGCACTATATCCTCAAATCCCGGCTCTTTGGCGTCAATTTCAAGGGTGATGAACGGGATGCCCAGTTCAGTCCGAGTTGTTCGCGCGACACCAATTGTTTGCGCAAAGCGAGGATTATGGCACGAGAGCTGAGATGGTGGCGTCAACCAAAGCACCTTTTGCGAGGTATGATCACGCAAGAACTTCTGGAATGCTGCGAATCTGGTCTCGGAGATGTCCTCAAAGAATCCGTTCTCCAGGTCTAGTGTCGAAACAATGTCTCGTCGTGATGGCAATTCTTCCCCAATTCGGCAAGCCATACAAGAATAACCAGCATTGGAGAATGTTGCTATCAGCAGTCTAGCTACACCTGTGTCTGGACTACTGCAGAGAATCGCGATATCTCTACTTGCTTCGAATTGAGATGCGGAAGGCCTCGGTCTTGTTACAATCACTGCAGAGTACCGGTAGGGTTGTTCTCCATCGTACACCACGGTGTCGGCTCCTGTGAATCCAGAAGCTTGAAGCTCTCTGTCCCAGCGCTCTATCGAAACGTAAGGTTGATCCAGTCTGTCGTCTCCTGCGCCCAGCCACCATCCTGAAAGAGTACCAAAGATAAAACTCCATGAACTCAGTGTAGTGGTGAGTTCTGTAAGGACTAAGCTGCCATTCCCTTTCAGTAGTTTCCGTAGATTCTTGAGAGTTTCGTGCAAGCAAGGGGTCGCATGAACCACGTTTGCGGCCAGAATCAAGTCGTACATCTCCGGTTCCAAACCTTGCTTGAGTGGATCCTTGGAAATGTCAAAAACCTTATACTCCATGTTTGGAGCACGAGAGAACCTTTGCTTGGCTTGCGGGAAGAATCCATCGGAAATGTCCGTAAATGTGTACAGCTTGTACATAGGATCTCCTCCTTCGTCTACGAGATCGCTCAATATTGTCTGTGTTGTACCGCCAGTACCCGCTCCGACCTCTAATATTCTAAGGCTGGGATTGGTATGGGACAACGCCTGCACAAATTGGGAATGATCAAAGCAGACATTGTTGTAGATACGGGTGAGAAATTCGTCCCGGCTGAGAACATCGAGCGCCAGGTCTTCGCCCGTGAAAATCTTCTCAATTGTTTCCCAGATACGTTTGATAGCGACTCCAATTGGATCGTTGGCAGAGATCGAAAATAGTTCAGCTAACGTATCCACAATGCTGCTGATTCGACTCGACTTCGTGAGGCTCACGTAGTCAGGAGCTCTTTCAATCACTGGGTAAGCTCCAGTCTCTGCTTGACGAGCTTTTTGGTGAAGCCAGTCTTGGTATTGAAGAAGATGAGGTTGTTTCGTTTGGAGGTTTCTGAGTCTCTCAGCGCAATCTATTAAACAAAGAAGGCTAACCTTCTCCCTCAAAGTGATCCTTTCTTTTTCAAAATACGGAGGCCCGAAGAGCGCACCGTGCTCCAAGAAATCAAAGTGAGGACGCCACTCTAGCTGTGCACCGGCATAAGAATCATCATCGGTGGTAGCTGCTCGATCGCCCAGCTGAGTCATTTCCAGACCTTGAAGGCGAAGCACCACGGCTCCATCAGCAACGCACTCGATGCTGAACGTTTTCCCATCATCCAGGCTCCATGCTCTGACTTTCATCTCTGACGTACTGCGAGAGATGTTGAGCTCTTGTATGGTAGTTGGCATTGACAACGTTGCAAGGTTTCGGCCCAGGCCTCTTGCTAGAGCCACAATGGAAAATTGCAAGCACGCATCTAGGGCAACGGGATGAAAAGGGTAAGGCCCTGATGACTGTGACTTACTAAGTCTTATCGTTCCCAACGCAGTGTTCTCTTTTGGAGAGGCTTGAATGGAAGAGAGGCAATGAAAGTGAGGACCGTAAATGACACCAGCACTAGCCAAATCGTAATACCACCTTGGGGGCTGAACGTCTCGCAACAGCTCTTTTGGTCCAATAGAAGGCTTCAAGGACGTCTTCATTGCTTGAATCTGACCCTCACAATTTACAACCCAGCCAGACTCCGAGTAGGATGAAATGACGAAGGTCCTCACTTCCGGCTTAGCAAGCCCTTTCGTGCTGTGAGGCCTTAGATTTGTACGAATCTCAGTTGTCTGTGCCTCGCCGAGTCCCATAGCATGGTGGGCTCCAACGTGCTTTAAAAGGAAGCCAGAATCGATCCCAGTGATTTGCCTCATCGCTTCCGCAGCCATAACACAATATCCAGCGAAAGGAAAAACAACAGAGCCCTGAATTTTGTGATCATACAACCATGGCTCATCTTCAATCGATAAGGCATTTCTCCAGCATGGATCCAAGTCTGTAGTTTCAGGTACGCGGAGCCCGAGTAGACCATGATGTCCAATTTTTCGAAAGCGCCAATCTCGAGACGCTTGAAGCTCGTACCAGTATGATTTACTGTGATCCCAAGGATACGCTGGAATATCTGGGAGTACTCTCCCTTGGGGTACCAGCCCAAAATTGATGGGGATGCCAAACTGATATAGTTGGCCAAACGCTGAGAGAAGTGTCCGCTCGCAGTCCTCGTTTCGCAGCATCGTGGGGATATAGGGACATGCAAGTCCAGCTCTAGAGAAAATGCTCCGAAGAGGCCCAGCAAGCGTCGAATGGGGCCCCACTTCTAGGAAGATGTCCTTGCTCTGAGTCAAGATGGCATTGTTGACTGCAGCTTTATAAAGGACGGGAGAAACGAGATTCGACACCCAGTAGCCTGGCGTCGACAGCTCGGAGGCACTAGTAATCTTGGTCGTGACGCTTGAAAAAAAGGCTGCTTCCAGAGTTTCTAATCCGTGATCTTGGTTCCCAAGTTCTTGGTCCATCAGCCGTTTGTACTCAATGCTCAATGATTTCATATAGGCTGCCAAAGACTTGTGAGCAGACCAATTCGTTATTCTGGACCAGAAGGACTCACGAGAATGGTAAGCCATATCGACCCTCAATCTACGGACCAAAGTCTCAGGTTTTGCCACTTCGATGCGGGCTAGAACCTCCTTCAGCGAAACGAGATTGCCGGAGATGGTGGTACTATCCTCGCTGTTTTCGCAAGCGATGACGACGCCATCACAGAGGAACGGTGACACTTCATCTGCTCCAAGCCCGATGGCTGCCATACCACCTTCTGCAGGCCCCTGTTTTGTGATGAGGCCACGATAGTATGCAATCACCAGCGCTCCCCGAAGAGACAGTGCACCGCAGGCATACGCGGCCGTTATTTCTCCACTGGAGTGGCCAATGACAGCAGAGGGTCTTACTCCCTCGCGACGTAAAGAATGGACAAGGCCAATTTGTATCGCGGTACAGACAGGCTGAGCTATTTCTGCACGATGAAGCTGACTTCTTTCGCCGGGCTTCTTCAATTCACCTAAGCAAGCGTGAGCGTACGTCTACTCCCAAAGGAGTTGGTTCACCTCACCTTCCAGAGTCCAATTCGGAGGCACTTTGGTGCTCTGTAACAGTACGTCCATGCTTCTGATATCATTTCGAAATCCCATATCTATTTCTAGGAGCTTAGAACCCATTCCAGGCCATTGAGCTCCTTGACCACTGAAAGTCATCGTTATGCCTGGTGTGTTTGCAGGGGCCTTGAGGTGACTTGACGTGTATGCTGCGCCCTTCTCGTCCATGATCGCGAACGCACGATGTGGTAGATTCTCTCGGCGGAGTGTTAAGGTATAAACGAGGTCTGAAATACTGCTCGGATTGCTCTTTGCATATTCTAGTGTGTTTTCAATATGTCGTTTCAAGGACACCTGCGAGTTTGCTGACAGAGGGAGTAACATGGCACGGCCATTGGGAGAATCGTGGAAATCGTTGAAGTCCGGTCCAAGCCCTGCAGACGAATCCAGGATCACCTACTTTTGTATCAGTTGAGTGCACTGACTGTCACAGAAGAAGACAATATTCAAAGTAAAGAATGGAGGATACCTACATGAGCATTTGAGCCTCCAATCCCGAAAGAATTAATGCTCACGCGAAGAGCGCGGTCCACTGGCCAAGGCGTCGGTTCGGTTGGTACCCTTAAGTTTTTCTCCGTGAACGGTACTAGCGCTATTAGCACAGTACAGAATTCCAGAAATTATATAAACAATACGCCTCATTGATGAGTCTGGAGACTCCACCTGAGTATGGTTACCTTTTGGATTGGGTATATCAAATTTGATATTGGGAGGTATCACTTGATGCTCCAATGCCAAAACAGCCTTTATCAGGCTACTTAATCCAGAAGCACCCTCCGAATGACCGATGTTCGGTTTGACCTATTGAAGTTAGAGGAGCACCTCGTCGGTCTCGTGCGTCTGAAGGCTTACCGAGCCGATGAGCGTTCCTTTATTCCCAAACACGTTGCCTACGGCGCTGGCCTCGATAGGGTCGCCTGTTGCGGTCCCAGTTCCGTGACACTATTCACACCACATAAGAAACTTAGAAAGATCAGTAGCTTCCGGGCAACGCTTACTTCCACGAAGGCCGTCAGACTGGGATCGAGTCCAGCATCGCGGTAAACCTTTCTCATTAGCGTTTCGTGGCTTTCTCCATTTGGCTGCATGATGCTGCCGCTCCTGCCATCGCTGTTGGTCCCAGTATTCCTGATGATAGCCCGGATTGGATTCTTGTCTTTGATCGCATCATCGAGCTTCTTGATGTAAACTGCGTTGACCGCTTCTGCCCTGGCAAAACCATCCGCTGCCGCGTCAAACGTCCTACAAGATCCATGTGGGGAGAGAATGCCCTCCTGAGTCATTTCTGCTGTCGTCATAGGACTTAGAATCAAATTAGTACCGGCCACGATCGCTGCCATGCAATCACCACTCTGCAGGGCCCGGCAAGCCTCGTGCAAAGCGACTAGCGACGCCGAGCATCCAGTCTTGATGACGATGCTGTATCCATGAGAACCTGTCCCTCGAAAAATCATGGGGGAGTGGCTGTACTTGCCTTGGTCCACGAAAGTTGTACTCGAATGAAATGCGGTTGGCGATCATGAGGTCGCTGTGACCGGTTACAAGATATCGTCCAGAATACTGGGAATCTCTCGCTCCCATCCGTAACCAGTCTTCGGCAAAAGTTCCCACGTAACATCCGACAGACTTTCCCTGATAATCAGTCTCACCAGCATTCTCGAGACATTCCCTCGTCACTTCCAGTATCTGCCGTTGTTGAGGGTCGGTCTTTCCGATTTCATCAGCCGTCATGGAGAAGAACGAGCCATCGAGATTTCCCAGATCCTCGTCGAGGAAATATCCATGTTGGGCTTCAATAGCTCCTTTCCCTCCTATCCTGTTATCGAAGCCCTCTGCGTTGTACCTGTCCCATGGGACGGGCCGTCTCGCGTCGCGTCTATTGACCAGGAAGTCCCAGAAAGTACCACCGTCCCGTATTCCTCCTGGCAAACGCACTGCAACTCCACAAATTGCAATTGGAGATGGGCGAGTTTTATAGGCGTCCATATCTGCACTGTCCATGTAACGTTCCTCCTCGCTGTTCATAGATCCATTCTGAGTGTGGGCAGTGCTAGTGGCGCAGTCAGCGCCATAATGCATGGTTGAGTCTTTCATCTGATCCATTTCAATGGGAGCTGAAGCTACAGTATCCAGATCGGTCCGCAGTCAGGGAGCAAGAACCAGACGATGGACGGCTGATTACCTGGCTGACTTAAAAGCCCGGATGATGATATGTTTTGATGCAGTATGTAGCAAAGATCGAATGCAGTCAGACTTGTGAGGAATTGTTCTTTAGATCTCGGTACGAAGGTGCCGTCCTGGGACGAAGCAGAGAACAGGCCATCGTCTTTTCCAACAGTGTGTCGTCCTGTGTGTGCAGTTTTGTCATTGCAAATTCGTCAAATGATTGCGGATACCTAGTGATGCCCTGGAACGTCCCGAAAATTGAATCCCAGCCGCTATGGTTGGTTCCATGGGATGCGGCGTTCTAATGGAGTTGAAGCAAGCACAACGTTCAAAGGACTAGTACGCCACGGTTGGATCATCACTACCAGAAGGGATCGCACCGAGGGAGGAACGTCAATCAAGTGGCAGCACTTTGATGACGTAGCAAAGGTTTGTCGTGGTGGTGTGCTGTGGCTTGCTAGGCTTTGTTCTGTTCTGCCCATCCTACTCATTTAGCTCCTGCCTGTTACGTGCATCTACGCCTCAGTAGCTGCCAGTGGAGGGGTGTTGTTGTTGCCCGAGTTGTGTAGCTATTATATCGCGCGCAAAATAGGAAGGTCTGCAGTGTTTAAGTTGTCCGTAAATAGCACTTGTGTTAAATATCTACAAACAAACTATATAAGTACTCTTGTTCCAAGTGGGACATGCAGAGATTCCACGCTCACAAGCCAATTGCCGTTGCATTACACGAGTCGTTGTTCAACATTCTGTAGGTTATGTCGTTATCAAATCACTCGTGAATGGAGGGTGCGGGCGTTTTTGCTATTCGCATTGTGGGGGTCGGTGGGGAAACTGTCAGCTGTACTCTCACAATCTAGTGTGTGCAATTTCTCGGCATCTTCTCCACACACCACCACCTGCTGTGCTCAGTGTTACTAAGGAAATGGAAAAACATTTCGCAAGAGCTTAGAATGCACTTTTTACTATTTCTTTATGTATCACAATCTATTAGAATTGTGACAAATATTTGAGAACACAACATCTCCCCCCCCTTTCTGAGCCTAGGTAAGTTCCCTCGGCCCCCTCTGTCGCGAACCTTTTTGAACCCTTCGAACGGGCCGAGGAACCTCTTGAATGCTAAATTTTCCAAATCTGTTATTTATCTCCTTGATTATCTTTTTCGTTTCTTTATAAAATTATATTATTAAAGAAGTCTTAGAAAGCGCAATCGAAGGCATTTTTCTTGTGATTTCATCAATATTGTTCTATCTAGGATGTCAGGTACACCAGGTGGTGGTGTGTGGAGACGTACAATGCCGAGAGATAGGAACACTTTTGCACACGCTAAATTTTTGGCGATTAACAACCCCTGACCCCTGACCGGACATCGATCGACATTGCATACGGGGTATCCTCCACTCTCCAGGAATTGTAACGCTAGTCTATCACGTTTGATAGCGTGACAAGCAGAGGTACCATTACACAGCTCACTCATGATCAAAGACGCTTTACTGTTTGCTTCCTCTGAATATCCGCTGCCGGTGCCCAGAATGGCGACCTCTCAGGGCGAGAGTCAAAGACCGTCGCTGCCCGCATTTGATATCTCGATGATGGTCATTGCTACTGTCGCAGTAGCCCTACGTTTCTGGTCGCGCTTGATCCACAGATCTCAGTACAATTCTCGGCTTTGGTGGGATGACTGGGTGATCTTGATGGCTCTGGTATGTCTACAAAGAGCCACGCAAGGACCAGGGGTGGGCTGACTTTTGACTCGCCGAGCAGCCCTTCAGTATAGTTGCTAACGCACTCGACATCTATGCTGTCTCACTCGGCCTGGGCCAACACGCTGCCTCGCTGCCGTGGGCAAATTTGACGCAGATACTCAAGGTTCTCTGGATATCGTATTTCATGGGCGACGCCGGCATATCGTTGCCAAAAGCGTCCGTGCTTCTGTTCTATGCCCGGATATTCACCACGCAGAACCGTGCTTTTCGTTATGCGCTCTGGGTGGGTCATGCGCTGAATTTTTTGTGGTGGATTGGAGCAATCGTGCGCTGCGTCCTCTTCTGTTCGCCTGTGGAGAAATACTGGAATACATCGGAACCGGGCTTTTGTCGCAGCGCAGATGCTATCTGCATCGGCAGCGCAGTTCCAAGCGTTGTCATTGATCTCTATATCCTCCTACTTCCACTGTCAATCATCTGGACATTATCTATGAAGCTCAGCCGCAAGCTTCTTGTCATTGGAGTCTTCCTCTGCGGTTACCTGTGAGTATATGCGCCGCTGTGAGCGCTGGCACCAGTTGACAGGACGCTTCAGCGTAATTATAATATCTCTCGGCCGTCTCATCACCTCCTTGACGTCCGGCGAGAAGCTGAACAAAGACATCACATGTATGCCAGCCATGCAGACAATGAGACCTCACGAGCTGATGATACATTGCAGACAACGGGGTGACGCTCGTCTTTTGGGTCGGCGCGGAGCCACCCGTTTCCATCCTCGGCTGTTGCCTCCCCATCATATTCTATCTCGTCCAACGAGGTGTTCAAAGTGCACCGTTGTCCCTTTTCAGCAACACAGCCAAGTCGAGATCTGGCTACTCGCAGCCACAGCCAAAGCGACTCCTGGGCAACGGCCATCATTCAAGTGAGTGCTCTCTTGAACCAGAGACCGGAAGCCTCGCAACCTCAGGCGATCACGAACGCATTGCCGCGGCGACGAAAAGTTCTCCTTATGCCACTGAAAACATCAAAATGGATGACCATGCCATTTCTCCTGTCATTGTTATTCGCAACGACATCGATGTTCGTTCCCACCCACAGACGTAGGTACAACACCAATGTCGAATCGCTATCGGCGATCCAAGACCATGTAACCAGGATCCATGGAGATCCACAGGCTCACCTTTGCTGCACCTCAAGTGACAGGCTTCAATCTGCCTTCTCGGTTCTTAATAGAAGGCAAGGTAGAAGGCAAGGAAGACGACTGCGTTATGCCATAACGCTATGAATCAAATTGTAGCGGCTTATACACGCTCTTTGGTGCGCAATCGAAGCTAGAAGCCTCTGCCAATGGCTCAGCGTAGTGTACACTGTACGTTCGGTAATGAAGGGTTGCCAAGCTTTTCGTTTCCACAAATTGGGACCCCGACTCGACGTGATTATAGAACAAGTCCCCTGCATGCATGATGCAGCATATGAAGATACGTAATCGAGCCTGCGAGAGATTGGGGCCACGATTAGTATCATACCCCCAACTCAGAATATGTTAACTCTCGCAGACTTACGCCTCGAGGCAATCCTCCGATAGAAATTGATCAGGAGTGCGGGTCAACCTCTGTGTCCCGCCTCCCCATGCGCTGTCGAGGTGCGACGCTTGAGGCACAGTACATAAGTCCGGCGATCATCACTTTAACAGGCAAGTTGTCGCTGATTCCTTCTGGTGCGGTGCAGTGCGTGCGATAGGTAAGATGCCAGAGTACAGTCGTGCTAATGGCTAGTTCCCTCATTCGTGAGTTTCTATGGTGTGTAGATCACTTCGTAGTAGTCGCTACGACATCATCTCGCTACTTCTTGCGCATTGGGTTCCCCTTGTGCCCTCTCAGAAGGATTGACTGCATGACAATTGATGAGACATCAAGCTGCATGCAGATCCCTCCCGATTCCACTTTCAACGACAATTCGGAAAATCCCTCACACCATCACGATCGCACGTGCATTCCTTCTCTCTCGACCGAAAGAAAGTCGAGCAATTGCCGCGTTTCACATTCACGAAGAATTTCTTTGGATTGTGGCTCCGTCTGCATGCTTGGCTGTTGCCATGGCTGGTCGTCCGTCCGCCTTGCATCCAAAATTTGATCGCAACATCAACAGTCCATTACAGGCATTCATTCGTCTTCCGCAGCCATGTCTCAGCGTTTTCCCGCCGATTCCACTCCAAGACCCCTCATCGCTAGGCAGCACCTTCGAGGCGGAAGTCCGAAAACACCATGGAGACAACCCTGGCTTCAAATACAAGGACGCCAATGGCGCCCCCATCGGCCCTTTCGCCGTGCTCAGGTAAGGTGCACTGGGTTCGCGTACATTGCCGATTCCCAAAACGCACAATCTCGCTAAGCGATCCGGATAGCTACACGCCTGATCTGTTTCAGCCATTCATGGGCATAGGCGACGCCATTCTGAACCAGAAAGATTTCGGGCCGCGCGCTCGCGAGCTCGTCATCCTAGCTGTCATGGCCGTGTACGACTGCCCGTTTGTCCTGTATGCTCACACGCGGATCGCAGTGAAAGTAGGGCTGTCGGAAGAGCAGGTCGCGCTCGCGTGTAAAGGGGTAGTACCAACAAGCTTGACAGAAACAGAGGGTGTCATTTACGTAACTGCGTTGGAATTGGCGCGTAGCCGGGGTCCGTTGGACGAGCAGAGTTGGCAGCGTGCCGAGAGGGCGCTGGGGAGAGAGAAATCCGCTCGCCTTGCTCATGTCGTGGGCGTGTATTTGTACTCCTGCACCATTCTCAACTTGGGAGCAATACCTGCGCCGACAGATTGAATTGTGCTGTGCAAAAGAGTCCACAGATTAGTGATGGCAGTCTCGGACCCGGATTATCCTGATTCCACTCTTGCAGGCTCGTCTGCGAAGGCTCGGTGCAGAGGATATGATGAAAGTCAACGAGAACGAATGCAGAAGCACCCGAGCATGCAATCCTCATGCGTGTCAGCGGTCCGCTTTTGCTGAGCCCAAATTGAGTAATCTAAGCTGTCAACAAGCTGCATCTATTATCGGATATGTTTCTAGTAGCAAATTATGCTGTCTCACTCAAAAGGTGACGCCTGTCCTGCCATAGACAATCACATATGTACAGGTGCATTAGGAGTACGCATGTACAAAATCCAGCCTCTACCACCCCGAGTGCCCCCGCCGCTCGCAAGCCCCCGAGTGCAGAACCTCGTGAGGAGGCACTACTCCACCCGCCGTCGGAATCTGCAGTAGGATTGTGTTTTTGGTGAATAGCGTCCCGTGCCCCAGCTTACTGAGGCTCGCCGTGTCGGCCGCGAAGGTCAAGCCGTTGACGCCGCTGTGGACCACGGCTTCCTGGTCGGAATCCGGGAACGTGATCTCGGCCGCGCCGGTGAGGAAGACGACGTATCTTGGAGATTGATTTTAGCCAGGATTGATGCCGGTGGTGCAACAGCATTGCTTGCTACGAGGACTCTTACTGGACAACAGGCGCAACGTGGTCACCGCCATTGGTTCCTGCGGGGATGATGCTGTACGAGGCGTTTGCCAGGTTGCCGAGCTGTGCGACCATAGATCCAGCGGTGCCTTTCTGAGTGGAAGTTGTAAAGGGCGCATCGAGTTGCCAGCATTGTAGTACCGATCTCCCGTTCTCGGCGGCGGTGGTTGTCACGTTAATGTGCGTGGTCGCTGCACTGGCGATTTGTGGCAGTAGGGGTAAGCACGAAAGGGCACAAAAGAGATATTTGCGGATCATGATTTGCTTGAGCCACACGAAAACAAGAATGCGGCGATGGGTATTAGGAACAGGAACGCGAGAATACACTGGGCTTCTCCGACTACTTTAACGTTGATACCTCGACGCTCTATTGACGATCAAGACCATTCCACTTGCGTCATATTTGCAACCTCACGAAGACCATGTACCTAAGCGATGCGGCTGGCGTGCACTAAACCAGAGATCGCAAAGCACTATATCCGAAGGTAATATTCTGATTGGATTACTAAAGATAGAACCATATACAAACAAGATTTTCTAATCTTTCGATTGTTTCGTATAATCTCGGGAATCTTTGAGGCTCCTCTTCCATGGAAGGGGATTTGGATCAGCGGCATGGTACCTACTCTGCGTGTACAGTGTTCTTGCCTGTCAAGTACTTCGTTTCTATTGATGTAATGTATTTGAAATCTAGCCGTAGACCGGTTATTGATCTGTCAGACGTCACGGCGCGTAGGCCCGGGGAAGAATTTCCGGCAGCCGGTCCCGCTGGGCAACGAGCATGTGCTCGGCAGGCGTCTGGCTTCGGAGCTAGACCGGCGAGATGTTCTTCTATCGCCACAGGGGTAGATCAATATTTGACAAAGATCTGATCATTGAACATGATAGAATATTTCAATGAGATGTCAACAAACATTATTACAACCCAACTCCCAGAGTCACATCGGGGGGAACAATTCCGGTGTCCAATTCTAGGGGTCAGCTCCACGAACCCGAGGCAACCCACTTGCCGATGGTCACCGCAATTTCTGAACTGAGGAGCAATGTCGAAAACAAACTCGAATGCCAATTGCGGGTTCCAATTAGAGCTTCAATTAAGACAAGCAATACACCTGAATCCCATTCTACGAAAATAATTGATAATGAGGCATATGATAGTAGTGGAGGTAAAGCAAGAAATCCTATACCGGACACCTATACGAAGGCCGGCGCGCAGGTCTCCCAAGGGACCCGAGCCTATACCGTCGTCTTCCCATCTATCTTGATCTGACTATTTCCCTTAGCCTTCTACTCTACAGATTGCCTGGCTATACGTGCAGACGCAATTTACGCCGAAAGTAGCGCCTCCATGAACAATGGAAAGACAAGTTCCCTTCTTGGTAGCAGGAGTTTTCCACAGGCCCCCTAGTCATTCACGAGCTTTTTACACACTTACTCCTAGGCTGGGAGTCTATTCCTCAACCGCTGTCCTGCTGCCATGAAACAAATCCATAATTGAAATAGATCGAGATCAGCCCACTTCAGCAGCGGTCTAAGCTTGCACGTCGTCATGTTGATAATTTCGTTGTACCGCTAATCGATCGGTTGCCCGTCGCTTTCGCCGGTCCCGCTGAGACAACTGTGCGTAGGGAACGTGTTAAAGAGAGATATGTGGGAACAGAAAGCGCAATCTGAAATAGATATTACGGCCGCTAGCAAATAGGAACAAGGGCAGCCAGCGGCAACTTAGAGACGACGGAGATTTGGAAATGCTATTATTCCAGACATCCCTGTCTAGAACTGTACAAAGGGGTATTAAACGCCTTTTGCGATGCCTTCTATAATCACCTACCTAAAAATATTCTCAATATCTTTTAGTTTTATTCACTTTTCTAGTACCGGCCCATGTTCATTACTATCAATCCAGCCTTGTGCAAGCGTCCGATCACGTCCTGCGGTGGCACGCCCACCGCGCTTACGAACAGTGTGGTTTTCTCTTTTATAATGATGGCGATGAGGTCGTGCAAAGCGCCTTGCATGTAGTCGTGGTTGGTCTGGCGGGCGATGCCGCCGACGGCGGACAGTGCGAGGTCGACGCCGAAGAGTCGGTGGGGTTGGAGGAGGGGTTTTAGTTCGCGGATCGTGGAGCGGAATTGAGTCTGGTTGTAGCCTAGGCCTCCTATTGTACCGAGGCCGCCGGCGTTGGAGACGGCGGCTGCGAGGGGAGGGATGGAGGTGTGCTATGGGAGGATATCAGTGGGGCTGGGAAGAGGAGGGGAAAAGCGCGTACAGCCATTCCTGCCAGGAGGACTGGGTGGGCGATATCAAGGAGGGTGGTTAGTGGGCTCGTCAGGTGGGGTTTGGGAACGCCCACGGCTGTTGTATTTGGTTGGCGGCTAGGGGCAGGTGTGTGAAAGCATTGCAGAGCGCTTGAAAGCGCTGTGAGACAAGTTGGATAGTCTTCGCTAGAATGATGCTTTTCGGGTCTTGACGCCTTCGCAGTGTAAAGCTAGGGTAAATTTAAAGCCGAGGTTCTGAGAGTCGATCTCTAGAGGCTAGGTAGTGTTGAGGGAGACAGGGCACAGCTTTTTACGGGTGTACAACTCATGGCGAACAAGGATAATGCGCCGTTCTTTTATTTGCATCACTGTGCCTCCACTTGTTGACGTTTCTCGCAACTGTAGTCATGTTGCAAACAGGAATGCTGCTGAAGAAGCCAGGTGTTCGTATTCCGGCTTGGAATGGAAAATCCGCGTTTGGGGTTACGCCTATAAATAGGGAGTCATCAGGCATTGCGTATCCGTTCTGCATGCCGTTGAGTATGTAGCCCAGCCACGCGCTGATGTTGATGTCGTCGATGAGCACACCTCCCCAAGCATTGCCAGGAATCAGCTGGTCCGCTCCAGGTAAAGGCTGTACATATGGTTTGTCGCAACCGCCGGGGTTGTTCTTGCCCTTCGGCACTTTGTGGCAGTCGTGGGCATCTAGGAGCCAGAGAGTATACCTGCTGTATATTGACCTGAATTTAACAGCTTCTTGGTCATTTAAAGGGGAAGGTGGGTCAGGAAGAGCGCTGTTTGGATTTGTGACATTGTCCTGCTCCTGGAATATAACCACGGGATGGACTTCTCTATGATCGGTCCAAGCTAGGGGTATGAGTCCTCCGTAAAGAACGTTTTCCATATTTGTAGACAGGTCAGAAATTTTGTGAATACCATTAGTATCATACCATCCCCCACCATCAATGTACGCGTCAAGCTGTGTGAGACCGTCGTCAGAACCGGAGAAAAGTTTCGTCGAATATTGTTCCGTAACACTGCTCCATCCATCTATGATGTGGCCAAGAATGAGGTTGATGTCATTGAGAGTATCCACTTGCCCCTGAACACCGTTCTGAGAGTCTTTCGCGAGGACTATTGTGGAAGTGATAGCAGCATTAGCGGCATCTTTCAACCAGCCGTGATTGTTAGCATTCTTGAACTCAACACCCTCCTTTATCCATCGGTTCCAGATTCCCGCACCGAGAATGCCGTAGCTGATGCCGAACAAGTCCAGCAAGAGTTTGAGGGCGTCAACAGTTGCAGTGTTCTGTGGTGCAAATGTAGACGAAAATTCCGCCAATTGGTGGCCCATGGAATCACTGGCATTCTGCATGCCGGTATACATGTTGTCATAAAATTGGTGTATGTTGGAGAAAGCCGTCAGGACCATGCTTCCAGCTGGAATGTTAGTTTGTTGGCATGTGACAACAGAGGAGCAGTATGTTTCCCCTATGTCGGTACAGTCCCATTGCGTGGGGCCGTTCCATGCATAAGATATTGAGGATACGAAGCCTGAGACAGCCCCGAGCGGATCTTGCTCTCCCCTGATTGTCAGCCACCAGGCTTTCATTGATTTCCAGGCGTTGTTTCCATCCGCGGCCTGCCATTGCGCGCTTGCAAATTGTGTTTCGTCCGAAAGGATCGAATTGTTGCAAGTTACGCAAGTAAACATGCCTGAACGTATCAGCTGCGCAGTATTATGAGATAGCATTTTTAATAAACCTTTGTTGGAATTGTTGCAGGCTGGCATGTAACTTTGGTAAGAATTGCTTGAACGACGAGCAAGCTCGAGTGATCTGTGATCTTTGTGGGAAGGTATATGTATTGTACCTGCGAAAAAAAATTGGGATAAAAGGGATGCGAGTAATATGAGCTCTGCCATTGTGAGGTCAATATCAAGTATGGAAACACGGATTGACGATCCTGCAATAGATGCAGAGGGGGAGTATCAATGAAGAAATGAAGCAGTGCCATGAGCCAGTCTGGCCTCATATCGCCCTTTATAATCCGCAAAGCTAAACACATTTCCCGAACCTCGAGGAGACTAGCATAGGAACGAAGCAGTAGATCGAATCGGAAGAAGAATCAGCACGGATTTGATCAAGCTCATCATCATAGGTATCCACAATGCGATTGATGACTTTTCCACAAAACGTGAGTAGTGTCACACGAAACTAGGATCCACACGATGGGGCGAGTGGATATTTATTGAGCATGACGCAAAAGTGGTGGATGAACTAGCCCCACGGTAGGAAGATTCCGGATGGCCCTGTGGTTGGAGGAATCGTGTTTAGGTAACCTCCGAGCCTGACGATGGTCGTAGAACTGGAAAAGAGCCACATGGGTATTTGCCAAGGCTCTGTTGCTTTGAACGCAGAAAGGCATTCTTCAAAGCTTGCTGTCGGCTATATCACGGATCTCGCATAGTCCTTGCGGCTATCAGAGACCACATGCTTCGACTGTATGTTTCATTGGAGGATTTTACCGCCTTCCGTCAGTCGAGACGAGAGATTTTGAGGTCTTCTGGCATCGTGCTTACCCTACGACGGGGCGTTTCGTAGTCCACTTTGAGAAAGACTCTTTAGACCATGTTGCAATCTCGTCGCATCTAGCTTAAACCAGCCACTGGTCATGTTGCTTCGAAACACATGTTAAGCTTACGGATGTCGACAAGCCACTTGGCATTCTCTCTGCAGAAACGTGCAATGCTCGGTAGCCAAAGCCTGTCCGTCGTATATGCTAATCGAATCCCCACCTCGCGCAAGATAATCCAACGTTCGACATCATGTCTTTTAGGACAGAAGTCGCGCTCTTTACCCTTTGTAGCAAGCTCCAGTGCGTTGGCCTAGACTGAATGTGTACTAGCCTTTCAGTGCAAGGGCCATACATCTTATCCTCATTTTTGAAAGTACTATATACAGATATCCAAACCATACTCATTCATTCCTCCGAAATGCTAATCTTCCTTTCTAGTCTTGCTTCACAAAGCGCGCACTCAAACTAGCGAAAGCATCTGGACTATGCCGTCCATTTTGTGACCCTAGGTCCACACTTTCTTGAATGGTCTGCCTACCAAATCCCAAGCCAGAGGCATTAGTACTCCCAGGAGCAGTCGTTTGAAACGGATTCTTGCTCCCTGAAGAGAGCGGGATTGGCATTGTTGCGCTTCTCTGCGGTGTTGGCGCAATACCTAACCCTTGACTCGTGTTCTGTGGCTCCGCTGTGGTATTGTTGGAGGGATTGTTCAGATTGTTCGGTATGGGTGGAGGCGCTAACTGGGGGTAATTGTATAAAGCCAAGATACTGGATTTGTCGATACGGCCTGTTTGCTGTGGCTGAAGTGCTTGAGACCCATACTTGGGAAAGTGCTGAGCAGCTTGGTGTTGCTGCTGCTGCTGTTGTTGTTGGTTTTGGAGACCGTATTGTACCGGATCTGTCATGGGGTGTTGTGGGGAAAAGAGGTCTGGCTGTTGTGTTTGCTGTTGCTGTTGCTGTAATAGCTGTGGCTGGTGTCCAAAAGCTTGCTGCTGGAATGTACCTTGCTGTGTAAAAGGAGAGTAGGTCTGCGGAGAGTCTGGGTAGCTTTGAAAGGGTGATTGGTTACTAGATGCTTGCTGAAATGGATTATAAGAGCTCGGAAATTGATGGCTTGGCGGATACTGGTTTAAGGGTGCAGGCGTGGGTTGCGTAGATTGCTGAGATGTTTGAGATGTCTGGAAAAATGGGTTATAATTAAAGGTAGGGTTTTGATTTGTTTGAGCATAAGGATTAGATTGAGCGTATTGCTGTGGTAGTTGAGGGACCGGAGGTGTCATACTTTGGAGTCTTGGATCCTGCATGGGAGGCGGTTGATTTGGGTAGCCTCCGGTCGCATTAGGGAAAAGAGGCGGTTGTGGTACTATTGGCTTTTGCGGCGGCTGCTGTTGTGCAATTTGAAGGCCTCCGAATGCCATATCCAGTGAAGGATTTGGTGACTGCTGAGCGGATGTATCAAATGGATTGTACGATTGATATTGCGAATGATAAGGATTGCCGACGCTGAAACTTCTTGCGGCGATTGGCTCTTGGGGTTGTGGCAGATTCCGACTACTTTGCTGGTTCGTAGATCCTGTATTGGTTTGCGAGACCGTCTCATTGGACGCAAAAGATATCCCGTTGACAGCGACAGCACTTGCAGATCGCACTGGTGATGGAAATGGCTGACTGACCACAACAGTCCTTGGCTGTATTGGAGTCCTTGACCTTGAGTTGGACGCACTTCCTTCGCCCAATCTGGCCAGCGATTCGACTGTGCGATCCAAGTTCCCAGCACAACCTTTCAGTACATTTAGATTACGTTTATCATCTGAGAAACCCATGTCCCGCAGCTGCGCCAACTTTGTTTCGATGTCGTCTCCTCCTCCTCCCACACTTGCCCCGAATACTCTTGATTGTTTATTCACTCGGATCGGTGAAGGTGGACCGCTCCACCCGTTTGGTGCCTGGGGAGACCGTGGTGGAGACGTCAGACCATTGCGCGATGAATAGAAAGTCGAAGAAGAACTCCGTAGACCAAAGCCGAACCGCTTTGTAGGCTTTGGTGGCAAAGGCGGTGGTTGGTCCTCGGAGCTTCTTGTGCTGCCAGTATTGTTGCTCAGTGCAGGACGAGTATGTCCGTTGGAGAATAGGTGCTGGTCGTATTTCTGCCTTATGAATCTTTCCAATACTCCATCAACTTCATCAACATCAAGGGGGATTGGTGGTTTCGTATTTTGAAGATTGAATGTACGATTGGCGTTAACGTTGCCGTTGCGTTTCATGCTCTATTCTCGTGTCAGAGAGGTTGCAAGCATCCGCATACTGCTGATACTGACATCGACCTGCTCGTTCGACCAACTGTCCATACTCAATGACTTGACTTTAGATATATGGGTGCCCAGTTTCCGGTGGAGGGAGGCGCATCGCATGCACAAGAATATCCCAAGCTATTCTGGATCAATCCTGCGCTCAATCTCTCATCATGCACTCCATCACTTTACTTACACTCCAACTGGCCCATCCTGCAAATCCGTTTGTCAGCTTGCGCAGTTGTCTGTCTTCTGAGAGAATTTACCTGGATTCCTTGCCCCACAATCCGCGCACCGGTCATTGCCCGGGACCAATTTGATGAGCTCCTGGAGAGCCCTTTCATTGCGTGCCTGGTGGCGCTTGGTCAGGGTCGTGGATGTCATCTCGCATTCAACATGAGAATCGAAACCCGGGCATAAGCCTTTTCAAAATATAGAAATTGCAGCCTAAAAGATGGAAAATCGAGCCGTCAAAGGCAGTTCATCGAGCTCTGATTGAACAACAGTGATGGCAATGTCCAAAGCATCTGTCTCTGCACACTGAAAGCCGTAATAGACGGTAACCTTGAGGATGGAAGAAATTCAAGAGGCCGACGGCGCGACCCGGCCTAAAGTGGTTAGTGGGCATACAACGTTGCAACAACAACCCTGAGCAATTTGCCACTTGCCTCGAGTGAGGAGGCATTGTGATAAAGTATATTAGTCTTCTAGTATCGTTACATCTCGAGAATACTTTCCTTGTGGAGATGATTTGCTGTTAATACACGAACTCTATACGCACTTCCGCTTCCTTTAAAAGTCCAGTCAATCGTTTGTACCTCGGCTCAATGGCCGCAGGTGGAAAAGAAGCCATACCATCATAAAGATTGTTCTTGCCCCCTCCGCCGTTCAATTCTGTTATTCTCCTTTCCTAACTATGAAACCAAGACCTTCCGACCATCATGGCAAAGCCGAAGCTTGTCCTTTACCTGGACCTTGTTAGCCCATTTGCATATCTGGCCTTCTATGTTATCCATGTGAGTCGAAGCCGGACATGTTGATATTCTAACACTCTCATCTCGCTAAAAAAATCCCTGAAGAACTGCCCATGCTGAAACAGGTCTTCATAGACATCACCCGTCTTCACGGACTGCGATGTCACCTATGTCCCTATTTTCCTTGGACGTGTGATGAACGCAACTAAGAACACCCCACCTATAAAGATCAGAAGTCTTTCTGCCTTTCCTAATTGGGCATACTGATGCTGATTTTTGCCTACAGACAAGGGTGAATGGGTGAACCGTGAACGGTTGCGTTGGGCTAGCTTATTTGGGGTTCCAATGGCCAAAGAAATGCCGCCAGGATTTCCGAATAACACAATACCAGTCCAACGGGCATTGATCGCTGTATCTCTGTTGAAGCCTGAGCAATTAGCCGACACAATTGCTCTTCTATATGACGCGTCATTTGCAAAGCGTCAAGATATCCATATTTTGGAGAACCTAAATCCCATTTTCACCAGATTATTTGGGGAAGCAGCTGCCAAGAACATCCTAAGCAAAGCAACGAGTGATGAAGTGAAGAAGATGCTAGTTTCAAAGACGGATGAAGCACTCGCAGAAGGTAGCTTTGGGTTGCCTTGGTATGTAGCAACGGACTCCGAAGGAGAGAAGGAGAGCTACTGGGGCTTCGACCACATTGCCCAGGTCGCTGACCATTTGGGACTTGAGAGACCCAAGCCTGGCAGTTCACAGGAAGGTGGCTGGAAAGCAATGCTTTAGCTTCACCAAAAAGCAATCTATTGGATTGCGATCGCAATGTCGCACACTTTGGTGTAATGCTATGAATAATGTCGTCTATCAATTGGGTCCCACTCCTGTCCCAGCAAGCCCCGTACCTTGGACGAAACCTGCACCTCTGCAATGCTCTCTTTAATCATTTCGTTCCCGTCTCCTCTCTGCATACTCATACTTCCTTCAGCCAAGGTTCGTCTTCTTGTCTTCGATTGGAATATCACTCCCAGTCGTGCTCTTGTATTTATCCCGAATGAAGTCTGATATCTGCTCGTCTTTCGCCTGTTCCACCGCGGATTCATTGTCCTGAGGTCCCTGTCCCATGCCGTACTGTTGGACTGCATCGACTCCTAGACCCACAAATGTTTATCAGTGGCCATCGAACACGTATGGAGTACAAGAAGGATGGGACAAACCCTTGTCCAACAGATCTTCGTTCTTCTCGCTCTCCTTCCCACCTCCGGCAGCGGAATTGAGCTTGTCGCCAATGCCGCCCAAGAAGCCCCCGCCGCCTCCTGAGCTCTGTTGTTCGCCTGACTGTTTGCTCTGGCCTTGCTGGGTATTGCCTCCGGAGCCCATTGCGTTCTTGACGAAGTCCATAATGAATAGAAAGTATTTTACTAGGTTTTCTGTAGGTGGGGAGTTGAACAGAATGGGGGCAATGCTTGGAGGGGCACCGATTGTAACTCAAGGCTGCTGCTGTGTTGCTGATGGATGTTGTTCCCACAGTGACACAGGTCTTGTGCTGGTACAGTATCGACCCTGCAAAACCCTAAAGTCGCCCAAAGCTAGCCCTGAAACTCCGACCTAAGCCACGATATGGGGGCAGAATACCTTACCTAACAAAGGAGATCTGGGGGCCCTTAGCACCCGGAACTAAGGTACTGGCAGGGTTCAGGTTTAGCGCATGGTTGTTAGAAGGTCAAATACGCTAATCTATTACGGCGCGTCACGTCTCCCAAGAGCAAAACGCATCCACTCAACCCGTTTTTTACAGGAAAGACCATGCAACAATGGATCTCGTTTCCGAAGAGCTACTTCAAGCACCCTCGTGAGTGGAAAGCCTCCAAAGAATGGGTATCACTGAAGACTGCAGAGACCAAGATTTCCCATCAATCGAGCGACAGCCCTCGTCCTATAACCCTCTTCACACTTTCGATCTTGCCAAGGGGGAGGAAAAGCACTACAAACAACAATATGGAGACATGTATTTCCTACGATTGGCGATGCTCAAACCAGCTGTTGAGGAGATAGCGGTGGAGGCATGGAAAGACCTTCAGGTACGGTGCAGTCAACGAACATGGACGTACACCCTGACATCCTGAGCGGGTTAGATAGCAGGAGAAAGCGTACGGCGAGTCGATCGTGTCCTCGATGTGAGACAAGGTGAGCTGTGCTGGGTTGCTGGGACGGTTTATATGGATATGCCATTAAAGCCCAATATCTTGGACGACATCTCGAAAGATGTACGTTCCAAGTGTCTCTGCTTCCCAATCACTTCTGAAGGCTTACATTCCACTGCAGCACTGGATCGCCGCGCCCCCACAGAGGGAAAAGTACGTTTCGCCAATCGGCCAAGACCAGACGATGCTTGAGGACGAATCTGGGCGACTACGACTTATAGGAACACCTTTGCAGATTAATATGCTTGTCACTGGGTGCATAGTAGCGGTCATGGGGACAGAAAATTCAAATGGCGACTTTGAGATTTTGGATATGAAAGTGCCGGATCTGCCTCGACAACCGCAGCGTTGGGAAAGAGACGAGGCTGCGGCAGCGATGACAAATGGAGATGCTAAGTCAAACAAGAAAAAGAAGGAACGTGAAGATGGAGGTAAAGTGGCTATCGTGAGCGGGTTGGGCATCGGGGACGACGGGGACACGTTAAAACTTGACCTCGTGATGGAGTTTCTCTTGGGCGAAGCTTGCGGCACCACAACTCAACAAGACGTGAGCAAGATATCCCGCCTCATTATCGCCGGCAACTCAATCACAGAAGGTACACCGCTACACGACCGGGACGAGATGGACAAGAAAGCGAGCAAGAAATATGGCTATGATTCTTCGGCATATAATCCAGCTCCTACAACGCGATTGGATGAGTTTCTCGCAAGTCTGTTGCCGTCTATGCCAATAACAATTATCCCCGGCGAAAGCGACCCAGCGAACGTTTCTCTTCCGCAGCAACCTATCCATCCGGCCATGTTTCCCCGGAGCAGGAACTACGCCGCCATGCCCGAAGTCATAGAGCCAGGTTGGTTTGACAGCGTGACCAACCCCTGGGAGGGCGACGTCGACGGGTGGAGAATGATGGGAAACGGAGGCCAGCCTGTCGACGACGTGTTCAAATACGTCGAGGGCGATGAGCGATTGGACATGCTGGAGAATCTTCTGCGGTGGAGATGTGGAGCGCCTACTGCACCGGATACACTCTGTAAGTCTATCGACTATATGGAGAGGAAAAGAGCTGATATGACGCTAGGGTGCTACCCCTTCCAAGATAAAGACCAATTCGTGATCGAGGAATGCCCGCATGTCTTCTTCGTAGGCAACCAGCCAGACTTCGAGACGACGGTTATCCACGGTCCAGTGGGGCAGTCGGTGCGACTCATCGCAGTGCCGAAATTTAAGGAGACGGGAGAGATGGTGTTGCTTGATACTGATACCCTGGAGGTGGAGCTGGTGAGGATTGATGTGCATAATGATTGAAGGAATGGAAAGGAAGATATGCGGTCAAGAGAATGAAAGTGGGTGCTGTGTGTGGTTGGCCTTGGGTGGAAGACGAAGAAAGAAGCTGCGCCTACCGACTGTGGGCGATGAATCTAAGGATTTGCAGGTGTCGCAAGATTCCTGGCAATAAGCCGGTTCGCAAGAGCAAGAGCAAAGATCGTCGATGGTGGCGGAAGATGTAGTAGAGCTTGTGGGAATGAACGTGGAAGCATCATAGCTGCAAGCTGACGAGCAGTGAGACGATGTACCGAGAAACCATGAGCATAGCATCAAGATCCATTCAGTTTCGCTACTATTCCCATCACAAATCACGCAATCAATGCCTCCAACCTCAAAGGTATCATGCCGTCTTCCAAGCCACTCCTTCCATACCGCCCCACTCTTCTCCCTACACAACCGAACATGGCCCCTCCTCATTCGCACATCGCTCACGCAACCCTCTTCCCCTTCTTATTTCTCTTCGGCACATCCGTCATCACAAGACCTGTCACACCCATCTAATCAGCTCTCGTGCCGTACTAAACACCATATCCCCTCCAAACATCCATTCCCATCCCAAACCCCTGCCCACCCCTCACCCCTACCATATTCTCGTGCACAGCACACCCCCACATATCCACCCCCCCTTCATCCATCCATCCCCCATCTCCCTCTCAACTGCCCCTGAAAAGAAGGGAAATCACATACCAGGGGGCAAACTCTGCTTCAACTTATCCGCCTTCTCGGCGT
>JAABUQ010003873.1_pt1 | contig 26499 bp, 24 predicted proteins | sample 5560001 | NCBI WGS metagenome assembly JAABUQ01 (sample SAMN10711888, study PRJNA513371) | rock metagenome | isolation source: Antarctica rocks | place: Antarctica: Victoria Land, Finger Mt nord | collected 2015-12-18 | reverse complement strand
GGCAGGCCGCCCGATCGAGTTGTTCCGAGCCGGGAAGACCATTGGCACACGCAAGGTTGATCTCCGCGATGTCGAACCGGCCCAACTCTTCATTCGAAAGCTGAGTCAGTTCGTACAATGAGCCCACAACCGGTAGTTGGTGCTGGTTAACCGGCATGGAGCCCACACGATAGCAGCAGTTTTTGAACTTTTTGCCGCGACCACATGGGCACGGGGCGTTGCGGGAATGCTTTTCCGTCGCCATCTTTCTCTCTCCCAATGAATTCGAGGTTTGCTACTTCCTCACAAAGGTGGCAGATGGAAGATACCAGACGCCGGACGGTTCTTCCATCTTCCATCCGCTCTCCCCCTTCAAATTCTCCGCAGCAGCTTCGGCCGGGCCAGCCAGTCGAGCCGCAGGCCGCCGTCGGCCCCGCTGGCGAAGGCGGCGACGCCCCCCTTGCGCAGCTCAACCAGCGGGAGGCCGTGCTCGCCGGTGATGAGCAGGCCGACCAGGTTCGACAGGCTCGGGTTGTGGCCGACAAGCATCAGGTCGCCCGCGGGCAGGGTGAACAGCCAGTCGCGGATGGTGGCCGCGTCGTTCCCCGCACGCAAGGTGTCGGCCGATTCGAGGGCATCGGTGAGGCCGAGCGCCTCGGCGACGATCTCGGCGGTCTCGCGGGCGCGGGGCAGGGGACTGGTCAGAATGCGGTCGGGCTGCACGCGGAGCTTCCGCAAACCCTTGCCGACCTGGCGCAGGTGCGAACGGCCCTGGTCGGTCAAGGGGCGATCGTCGTCGGGGTAGCCGGGGTCGCCGTGGGGGACCGCGATCCCGTGGCGCACCAGATAGAGTCGGGTCATGGGCTGGCTTTCCTCGATCGGGATCAGATCAGATCAGACCGTGGCCGACTTCCACGCGGGCTCACGCTTCCAGGAGGCGGCTTCCTCGCCGTCGATCCGCAGGGTCAGGCACTTGGCGCTGCCGCCGGCCTTGATGAATTCGGTCAGGTGCAAGGGGTGGACCCCGTAGCCGGCCGCCTCCAGGGCACGCGCCAGCTTCGGCGCGCCGGCGTTCAGGACGACGGTGCGGCCGACGACGACCGCGTTGCAACTGAATGAGACCGCCTCCTCGGCCGAAACCTCGATCAGCTTACCGACCCGATGTGACAGGACGGAGCGGCCGTAGTCGTCGAAGGCCCCAGGGTAGTAGATGGCTTCTCCCTCGGCCAGCGGGCAGAAGCAGGTGTCGAGGTGGTAGAACCGCGGGTCGACCAGTTCCAAGGGCAAGACTTCCACGCCCAGGTGACCGCCGATCCAGAGGTGACTGCGGGCGTCGGAGCGGAAGCGGTAGCCCGCGAACAGGGTCGAGCCGCAGAAGAGCGCGTCGCCGGCCCCCTCGAAGTGGGAGTCCGCCGGCAAGGTCTCGACCCGGAACCCATCGGCGGCGAACCAGGCGTCGAAGTGCGGCGTCTCCCCCTGCCGGACGCCAAAGCGGAACCGCGAGCTGAGGAAGCGGTCGCCGAAGACCAGGCCCGCGTTCGCCGTGAAGACCAGGTCGGGCAGCCCCGCCACCGGCTCCATCCGTTCGACGACCACTCCGAGGCCGACCAGTGTGTCAGACAACGCCTGCCACTGGCGGCGCGAATCGGCGGGATCGCTGCCGATGGCGCGGTTCATCCAGGGATTGATCTCGTACTCGATCCCATAATGGTCTGGGGGGCACATCAAGAGCCGAGGGGGTGGCGTCATCGCGGAACCTCCCCCGGTCCGAGGGCCAGCGCGGCCGCCAGGCTGCGCAGAAAGGGCTCGACGTCGGTGACGAGCCCGATCGTCTGGAACGTGCCGCGGTCGGACAGCTTGGTCACGGTGGCCGGATTGATGTCGACGCAGACGACCTGGACCCAGGCCGGCAAGAGGTTCCCCGTCGCGATCGAGTGCAACGCGGTGGCGATCAGGAGGGCGAAGCCGACGCCCTTGATCGACTCGCGCATCCGGGCCTGGGCTTTCAGCGTGTCGGTGATGACCTCGGGCAAGGGGCCGTCGTCGCGGATCGAGCCGGCCAGGACCACGTCGACGCCGTGCTTGACGCATTCGTACATGATGCCGGAAGTGAGCACGTCCGCCGCGACGGCCTTCTCGATCCCGCCAAGGCGGCGGATGCGGTTGATCGCGCGCAGGTGGTGCTCGTGGCCGTGCTCGATCGACTCGCCGTGCGTCATCGAGACGCCCAGGCTGGTGCCGTACAGGGCCTGCTCGATATCGTGAGTGGCCAGGGCATTGCCCGCGAAGAGGGTCTGAATCCACCCGTCCCGGATCAACTCGGCGACGTGCCCCGCCGAGCCGGTGTGGACGATCGCCGGGCCGCCGACCAGCAAGACCTTCTTGCCCGCGGCGCGGGTGGCGCGGATCGTCGCGGCGACGCCGACCAGGCTGACGGCCTTGGGCTTCTCGCTGGAAACGTTTGAATTCATGAACCCGAAGAGGTTCGCCCCCCGCGGGCGCTCCGCCGGGAAGACCCGCACCCCTTCGTGGCCGACGACGATCGGCAGGCCGACGACCACGTCGGTCATGGCCACGCACCGCGCCGTTCTCGCGGCGGCGTCCAGCGCGATGCCGCAGTCCATCTCCTGGTCGGCCACGTCGATCCAGCGGCCCGCCAGGCGAACCTGGGTCTGCTGGTTGGTCGTGCTGTAGAACTTCTCCGGGAAGGCCCCGGCCACGTCGGCCGACTCAGCCTCGGCGTCGTGCGGGTCGACCGGCGAGGCCCCGTGCTCCACGAGGTCGCCGAGGATCTCATCCAGCGCCGCGGCATCGGCAGCGCGGACGGCGATCCGCGCGTAACTGGCGTCGACCCGTCGCGAGCCGATCGTGCATTCGCGGATCTCGAACGTCCCGCCCATCTGGAGGATGCGGTCGAGAATCTTCGGCAGCAGCAGCGAGTCGACGATGTGGCCGCGGACCTCCACTTCCTCGACCGCCCCGGCCCCGGCACCCTGGTCCTTGCCATCCGCGCGATCCATCGGGCTCTCCCTTCCCAGCGACCCCGGCCGCCCTTCCCGCGAGATTGTACTACGGGGGCCGCCCTCCCGCCCACAGCCGGCGGCGTCGCCGTAGCATGGAGTTCAGGTCACAGGAGGGCCGTCGTCTCTGGGTGGCCGTGCATGAGGTTGAAGTTCTGCACGGCCACACCGGCGGCCCCCTTGATGAGGTTGTCGAGGCATGCCAGGACGACGATCCGGCCCCGGACGACCCTCAGGGTGAGGTCGCAGAAGTTGGTGTGCGCTGAGTCCTTGGTCGCGGGCAGGTGGTCGACGACCCGGACGAACGGGCAGGCCGCGTAGAACGACCGGTAGCATTCCAGCAGCTCGCGCTCCACGGGGATCGTGGTCGGCACGGCGTAGATGGTCGCGAGGATGCCGCGGTCCATCGGGACGAGGTGCGGGGTGAAGATCACCTCGACGGGCCCGCCACCGGGTCCGGCGGCTTCGGTCAGGACCTGGTCGATCTCGGGCGTGTGCCGGTGCCTGCCGACGCTATACGCCGAGAAGTTCTCGTTGCACTCCGGGAAGTGGGTCGCGAGCTTCGGCGAGCGGCCCGCTCCCGAGACGCCGCTCTTGGCGTCGATGATGATCCCGGACCGCTCGATCTTCCCCCCCGCCACGAGCGGCGCCAGGCCGAGGATGCTCGCCGAGGTATAGCACCCCGGGTTGGCGATCAAGCCCGCCGCGGGGATCGCCTCGCGATACAGCTCCGGCAGGCCGTAGACCGCCTCGTCCAGGCCGGGGGCGTCGGTGTGCTCGTGGTCGTACCAATCGGCATACACCGACGGGTCCTTCAAACGATAGTCGGCGCTGAGGTCGATCACCCGCACCCCCCGCTGGCGCAGCAAGGGGGCGACGGCCATGCTGGCGGCGTGCGGCAAGGCGAGGAAGGCAACCCGCGCCGACTCCGCCAGCCGGTCGGCATCGAAGGGCGTACACGCCAGGTCGATCCGTTGCGCCAGGCTCGGATGCACGGCGTCGAGCCGCGGCGCCTCCCCCTGTCGCGAGGTCGCCACGGTGATCCGCGCCCCCGGGTGGCGCAGGAGGATGCGGATCAGCTCCAGGGCCGCATAGCCGGACGCTCCGACGATCGCCACGTCCGTCATGCGCGCTCCCCTTTCGGACGCCTGAGTCGCCAGCCCAGTCCAAGCCACGCCAGCCACGCCAACGCCGACACGCCCAGCCCGACTTGCACGTCACGCCCCCGATAGTCGAGTCGCAAGGTCCAGATTCCTGACCCCGGCGCCGTCGCGGCGATCCAGCCTCCAGGGGCCGACGGTGGCCGCGCAAAGACGCGACACAGCGTTGCGGGTTGCTCGTTGCCCCAGGGGTCGACCCAACGTCCGCGCCATTCGGTGTCGAACAGGACCGACACGAGCGCGGTGTCCGCGCCCTTGGCCGTCAAGATCACCTCCAGATGCTCGGGGTCCGAGGCCAGGCATGTCAAGGGCTCCGCCACCGGCAACATCGCGATCACCCGACTGGCGTCGCTCGTGTCCAGGTCCGAGGCACCCGGCAAGAGCCATGCGCGGGAGGTTGTCTCACCGGGCCTCCACAGCGAGAAGGTCGAACGGGCGAATCGGGTTCGCGCGAAGGGGGCTCCGAAGGTCCACGACGCGAGCGCGGGATCGTCGATCGTCTCGACGGAACCGATGGCCGACCCGACCCCGGTCCCCTCGAACGGCCCCAGCAGGCGGACCCCCGCGCCCGTGGCCCGCAACGCAGCCCTGGTGCCCGGCTGATCGGGAGGCCCCAGAGCCGCCGCCGCCAGGCCCGGCACCACGGGCAGGTCGAGCGTCCGGTACGACACCACCGGCGCCACGCCCGCGACCATCGGGAGGTTGGTGAGCGCGCCGACGAGCCGGGTTCCGCGCGGCTCGCGCCCGAGCCGCGCCAGCACCGGGCTCCGCGACTCCAGCGGGCGGATCGGGGCGAGGTCGACCGCGCGATGCCTTCCCAGCATCCAGAGATCCAGCACCGTCAACACGAAGAGCGCCGCACGGGTCGGCCCGCTCCTCGTTGCGAACGGCGCGATCGCCAGCAGGGCCGCGACCAGCAGGGCGGTTCCTCGTAGCTCGCGAGTGTAGATTCGCACTCGTTCGCGATCGAGCCGCGGGCCGGCGGGGGGGATCGGATCGACGCCCTCGCGGGCCAGCCCGGCCAGCACGCGCAGATCCGCCTGCGGCCGACGCGCGGCGGCCATGACCTCGCGAAACGGCGGGTCTCCCGTCCAGGGCAAGGCCCGCAACGCCCGGTCAAAGGCCGGGACGACCGCGGGCATCCCGGGCTCTTCGGTGCAGGACAGGGCCACTTCGAACAGGAGCACGACCCCCAACGGGGCCGCGATCGCGAGGAGCGCGAACCGGACCATCGCCCGGCCCGGCCGCGGCCAGGATGCCAGCGCGTCGTACCCCTTACCCGCCAGGATCGCCAGCGCCAGTGCCGTGCCCAGGCTCCAGCGCGCCGAGGCCCGGAAGAATGAGAAGCCGGGGAGCCGGCTATAGGCCGCGAATCCCGGCAGATACGGACCGAGACTCAGCAAAAGCGTCCCGGCCGCGAGCATCGCGAGCCAACGGATCGCGCGGTCGGTCCGCCATCCTTTCCCCAACACCGTCAGGGCCAGGGTCAGCGGGGCCAGGCCGACGTAGGCCAGGTGCTCCTCGGGTGAGGTGTGAAACGGGTCCCACGCGACTGGCCGCCACAGCGGCGACCCCTGGAAGAGTCTCGGCGCCACATAGCTGACCAGGTGGAGCGGAGTCGCGGCGAAGCCCGACAGGTACTCATAATCCCGCCGCGAATCGGCCATCCACGCCAGCCGCCCCGTCGGCCCGATCTGCCCCGCCGCCAGCACCGCCGCGCCCGCCCCGGCAAGCGCCAGCAGCACGGCACTCCGGAGGGCCTCACGCCGGCCCGCACGACGTTCCACGAGCACTCCGGCCGCCAACAACGCCACCCCGATCTGCGTGACGAAAGCCAGTTGGAAGTGACCGGGCAACATCTGGACCGCCAGCACCGCGGCCAGGAGCCAGGCCGATCGCCGCCGGCCTTCGCCGGCCCCCCGAAGGAGGGTCCAGGTGAGTCCCCAGGCCCAGGGCATCCAGCTCCCGCAGGTGTATCCCCACTGGTGGGGCAGGTGGATGACGTGGAACCCGCAAGCCGCCCAGGTGAACCCCGAGAGGGCCGATCCCCACGAGGAAACCCCGAACCGCCGCGCCGCCCAGGCCGCGCCGAGCGCCCCCCAGGCGGTATGCGCCACGAGGCTCGCGGTGTAAGCCGCTTCGGTCGAGAGCAGGCCGTACAGCAACCAGTGCGGCGGGTAGAAGACCCCCATCTGGCTCTCACCCACTCCGGGAAAGCCGTAGCCCCAGAGGTCATTCCACAACGGCAAACGGCCCGAGTGCAACGCCTCACGGAAGACGGCCATCAAGCCCATCTGAAACTGCGTCACGTCGCCGCCGACCGGCATGCGGCCCCCCAGCCCGATCGGCCAGAGCCAGGCCCCCAGCGCCGCGAGCATCGTCGGCATGGGCAGGCGGGACAGGATCGCCTTTGTGTTCACTCATCGCCTCGGACGGAATCCCACGGTTCGCAAAGGCCGCAATGGGCATTGTCAGATGGACAGATCCAGTGGTTCCCTATGCTCGGGGAAGGATCCCCCGGCAAATTTTACAAACCAGCGAAGGGTCTTCGCGACATTCGGTACACACCTTGCCAAGGTCCATCATCACGAAATAGCGAGGATCATAGGGATTTCAGGCAGATCAGGAGTGGCGAAACCGCCGTGGAATGAGGCGCGGCATGCGAGATGCCTTTCCATCCCGCCAGCTGTCCGAACGAGGGACGGCCCGGAACACCGTCGCAAGCCAGGAGGATGTGTCATGTTGGTCCTGAGCAGGAAGCTCGGTCAACGCTTTGCCGTCGGAGCCGATGTTCGCATCACCATAGTGAAGATTGACAACCACTCCGTGCGGATTGGCATTGAGGCCCCGGGCGACGTTCCGATCTACCGCGAGGAAATCGTGGCGTTCCAGACGGCCGACCGTCCGCTGCCGCTCGAAGTCGCCTGACGACCCGTCGCGGCTCTTCCTCCAGGACTTACTTCACGGGCGGACGATACACCCGAATCGCCCGGATGGGGGCCGCATCTCGACCCTCCGCGACGAGTTCCAGGCGGTGCTTGTCGTTGGTCAGGCCCTGCGCCAGCGTCGTGGCATGCTCGCGGGTGGGGTCGTCGAGCTTCGGCGGGGCATAGGTGTCGACGTACATCGGCACCGCGTGCCAGGTGATCTCGTAGCCGACGGGCACCTTGCCGACCCGGAACCAGGCCGCGGGCTCGATCTTGACCCGGCCGGACTTCGAGACAAACGTTTCGCCATTCGACCCGCCGCCGTCGGGGCCGGTCTTCGAGCCGGAGACCTTGAATGTCCAGGATTGGGAATCGTCGCTCACGGACGTGACCTTGAGGGTCCAGTCCTCCGCGACGAGCGGCTGGTCGCGGTCAACGCGCGTCACGGTTAGCGGGGACCAGGGACCGGGTTGCGGGCGGGTAATCCGTGACAGGTCGCCCGCCTCCGAAGGCGCCTTCCCGTCGATCAAGACCTTGAGGGGCGGACCTTTGCCGTCGGAACGGGGCGCGGGCAAGGCGTCGACTCGGTTGCCCTGGAAGTCGAGCGTGAGCTTGCCGCCTTCCCACTTCAGGTCGTCGCCGACCTCGAAGGTTCGCACCAAGCCGCGCCAGGGGGTGTCGGGGAGGTCCGGCCGGTGGACGAGATAGCGGCTCACCAATGCGGCCATCAGGGAGTTGCCGCGGTCGTTGAGGTGGACGCCGTCCTTGAGGAGGTCCTTCGGCTCGAAGTGGTTCGTCCTCAGGTAGTCGAGCCAAGGCCCGCGGATGTCAACGAGGCCGCAGCCGTACTTGCTGGCGATGTCGGGCAAGATGTGGTGATTCATGAGGTTGTCCCACCACATCCCCTTGTCCTTCTTCTCGTCGATGACCTCGGGAGGCCACTGGGTGACGTGGTCCTTCTGCATCAGGACCTCGGCGGTGGTCCGGCCGCGGGTGGCCTTGATGATCTGCTCGTACTCGCCGTTGGCGCCGTAGACGTGGAAGATCAGGAGGTCGGGATAGAAGGGGTACAGGTCGTGCTCGGCGGGGCGGATGAGCAGTTGCGAGGCGAACCCGCCGATGGCGCGGTTCTCGATCTCCAGGTCCGCGTGGGGGAAGCGAGCCTTGAGGTCGGCCGCGACCTGCTTGGACCAGTCTTGCTCGGTGATGGACTGACCGTAGAAGAGGATGCGCACCGGGTTGCGGTGCTCCGGCGTGCTGGAGGCCAGCAGGTGCATGGTGCGCTGGACGCCCAGCCCCAGGGCGGATTCGTCCTTCGGAGGCGCGGGGGGCGGAAATTGAGGAGCCGGCTCGTCGCCCGCCGCGGGTTTCCCGAGGAGGGCGAGGCCGATCAGGACCAGGCCGAGAGCATTCTGGCGCATCAGGAATCGCCTCCGGTCGCGAGCTTCGGCCCGGTGGGTGGGGATTTGAAGGGGTCCGGGTCCTTGTCGCCGAGTCCTCCCTTGAGAGGGAACTTCGGGACCGGACGAGGCGGGCGCGAGGCGTCCTCGTCCTCGACCTCGGCGGGCTCGGCGGCCTGGACGGGCAGGGGGCGGAGCGACAGGGAAATCTTCTTGGAATTGGGCTCGATCTTGAGGATTCGGACCTCGACCTCCTGCTCCGGCTTCACGATGTCCTTGACCCGCGCGACCCGGTTGGGCGACAGCTCGGAGATGTGGATCAGTCCCTCGATTCCCGGCTCCAGCTCGACAAAGGCACCAAAGTCCATCAGCCGCGTGACCTTGCCGGAAACCGACATCCCGCGCGTGTATTTCCGCTCGACATCGTCCCAGGGGCTCGGCAAAAGCTGCTTGAGCCCCAGGCTGATCCGGTTCGCCGTCCGGTCGATCTTGAGGACCTTGACCTCGACCTGCTGGCCGACGCGGACGAGGCTCGATACGTCGGAAGTGCGGACCCAGCTCATGTCGGCCACGTGCAGCAGGCCGTCCACGCCGCCGAGGTCCACGAACGCCCCGTACTCCTTGATCGAGCGGATCACGCCGGGGCGGACCTGCCCTTCTTCCAGCTCGGCCCAGGTCTTGGTCCCCTGCTCGGCGCGTTCCTGCTCCAGGAGGTCGCGGCGGGAGACGACGAGGTTCTTCTCGCGCTGATTGGCCTCGGTGACGACGACGCGGAGCTTCTGGCCGATGTAGGAGGAAGCCTCCTCCACCCGGCCGATGTCGAGCTGGCTGATCGGCAGGAAGCCGCGAATGCCGTCGACCTCGACCTCGACGCCCCCCTTGTTCGCCTTGGTGACGCGGGCCTCGACGATCAGGCCCTTGCGGAGGTTCTCCCAGTTCGCCTCGACCGCCGCCCCCTTGAGCGAGAGCAAGAGCAGTCCTTCCGCCGTGTCGAAGTGGTCAACGACCACTTCGATCATCGCGCCGGCCGCCGGGAGCATTTCCCCGAACTGTTCGAGCGGGACGACCCCTTCGCTCTTGGCGCCGAGGTCGATGAAGACGCTCTTGCCTCGGATGCTGATGACCTTGCCGATCTGGGGGCCGGGCCGGCTTTCTTGCCCGACGCCCCCCTTGGGCACATGCGCCCGGTCGTCGGCGCGGGTCCGCTTGGGGGAGCCGACCTCGTAGTTCGAGTCGTCGAACCCCGCCAGGGCGGCTTCCAGCTCCGCTTCCAGCTCATCGTCCCAGAGCCGCTTGAGCGGGACGTCAGGCAGGGGCGGGGCCGCCGGCTTGACCGCCACCGCGTCGAGGGCGGCGTCAATCGCGGCGTCCTGGAGCTGGGCCTGGCCGAGGCCCTGCGTCTTGGGCCCGCGCACCCTCGAAACGGGGACGGCGGACTCCTCCTCGGGAGTCCTGGGAGGGGGACCGGTCGGGAGTTTCGTCAAATCACTCATCGTTTCATCCCTCCCCGGCGCTTTGCGGTGCGGCGGGGACAGTCGGTCGTGGGAAAAGGCGAAGGCCGGCGATTCATGGCCGTCCCCAGCCTATCGCGCGAGGGCCCGGCGGCCAATGCCTTGGCGATCGGTCGGGGCGCGGCACCTGGGGCCGCCCCGGCAACGCCATCAGGCACTCCCCGATACCGCCTTGAGGTCGGCCCGCTGGGTCTCGTAGGTCTCGGAGAAGGCCAGGACTTCGGGGTCGGGCTCGATGCCCCAGGCGTCGCATGCCTGGCGATAGATTCCCGGCCACCAGTTCTCGTGCGCGGTCAGGCCCTGATCGCGGACGGTCGACCAGTTGCTGGTGATCTTCGACCAGCAGCGATCGCCGTAGTCGAGGGCTTCCTTCCAGTTGCCGACCTGCGGGATGTACCACTCGCGGCCGATGGAGGCGTGCAGGACCTCGTCGGCCCAGTCGTAATCCTGGATCGTCGCCATCAACGGGTCGGCCGAGCGGACGCCGACTTCCCACTCAAAGCGCTTGCCGGTCTTGGCCATCAAGCCCTGCTCGATGTAGTACAGGACAGCGTGGCGCTCGATGGGCGTGCATTCGGTGTTCAGCCGCAGCGACCAGTTGTGGGTGATGCGCGCCTGCGTCCAGTCGACGCCGTTGGCGACGAAACCGACCTCCCCCATCATGGCGTGGCGGGCCTCGTCCCAGAGTTGGCGCGACATGTCGCGGTAGTAGCCCCAGGGCTTCCCCTTCGTCTGGGTGATGATGCCGGCCATCATCTCCGGCACGTCGACCTCGCGAATCCGCTTGTACAGCATCATCAGCGTCTTCGGCCGCGCCTCGAAGGCGGGCGAGTACAGGAACGCCTCGGGATTGACCCCCTGGTTGAACAGGTCCGCGAACCGCTCGTCGCGGCGGGGCACCGGATCGTACACGTACGGCGTGGCCGAATGGAGTCGCTCGACCGGCCGACCCGAGGGCTCGACCGCGCCGTCGAGGCCCCCCGCGGCAGCCAAGGCACCGCTCAGGATGGCCAGCCAGAGCCGCATCGCCTGGCGACCGTCCGCATCGACCAGCTTTTCAATCGCCTCGCGGCCGAAGGCGAGCATGTCGCCCAGTTCCAGGCGGGCGAACCGGCAGACGCGGACGGAGGGCGCGTCGGCCAGGGGGTTGGTGTCGGCCAGGTGCCGGGCAAGCGCGGCTTCGAGCGCCGGGACGGCGACCTCGTACAGGCCGACCAGCAGCTCGCCCGTGGTCGGGGCCGCGAGGATCTCGTCGAAGACGATCTCCAGCGCGGGGTCGGGTACGACCTCCAGGCCGAGCGGCGGCTCGCGCATCTCGCCGACGCGGGAGCGGAGCGCCTCGACGTGCTCACCGCAGAGGTAGGCGTGCAGGGCGAAGGCCGTTTTGAGCTCGTAGATCGGCTCGGCGGTGATCCGGGCGGTGAAAATCTCGTGGAGCCGCTTGAAGGCGTAGTGATACCGCTTGAGCCTCGCGACGCACGCCTCGACGCTCAGGCCGGGCGTCGCGGCCTCGGCGATGGTGGCCAGGCCCGCGAGGCTCGGCAGGCCGCGATACGACCGGTAATGCGCGAACGTGCGGGCGACCGACATGGCGAGCATCTCCAACGGCGGTCGGGGCAGGGCAGGGCGGACCTCCGCACCGCCTTCGACGATACAACGTGCGGACGCTCGCGGCAACTTGCGCTAGGCTTGCCTGCGGCGGACGGCGTAGCCATACGAGATCGGCCACGAGGGGTCCTGCTTCAGTTCCTCCTGGGCGTGCAAGGCCCAATAGGGCTCGCGCAGCATCTCCCGGGCGAGGAACACGAGGTCGGCCGCGCCGGAGGTGATGATCTCGTTGGCCTGCTGGGCCTCGGTAATCAGGCCAACGGCCGCGGTCAAGATGCCGGATTGCTCACGGATCGCCTTGGCGAAGGGGACCTGGTAGCTCCGGCCGACCGGGATCTTGACGTGCGGGACGAGTGCGCCACTGGATGCGTCGATCAGGTCGACCCCGAGGGGTGCCAGGGCCTTGGCCAGGGCGATGGATTGATCGAGGTCCCAGCCCCCCTCGGCCCAGTCGGTCGCCGAGATTCGGGTGAACAGGGGCATCTCGGCGGGAAGGATGCCGCAGATCTCCCGGGCCACGCGCAGGACGAGCCGCATCCGGTTCTCCAGGCTCCCGCCGTACGAGTCGGTTCGGCGGTTGCTCAGCGGGGACAGGAACTCGTGGAGCAGGTAGCCTTGGGCGGAGTGGATCTCGATGAGTTGGAAGCCCGCCTCCAGAGCGCGATTCGTGCCATCGAGAAACGCGGCAACCACCGCGTCGATGCCCGCCTCGTCCAGCGCCTGGGGGGTCGGAGAGCCCACGTCGAAGGGGATCGCCGACGGTCCGACGACCGGCCAGCCGCCTTGCTCGGGGGTCAAGAGGCCGGCGCCCCCCTTCCAGGGAACCGCGCAGCTCGCCTTGCGGCCGGCGTGGGCGAGCTGGATTCCCGCGACGGCGCCCATCCCGCGGAGGAAGGCGGCGATCCTCGCCAGGGGTGCGGTGTGGCGGTCGTCCCAGATCCCGAGGTCGCCCGGCGTGATCCGCCCGTCGCGCGTCACCGCCGTCGCCTCGACCACGACGAGGCCCGCGCCCCCGACGGCACGGCTCCCCAGGTGGACCAGGTGCCAGTCGTCGGCCAACCCCTCCTCGGCGCAATACTGACACATCGGCGAGACGCCGATCCGGTTGCGGAGGGTGACGCCTCGGATCGTCAACGGGCTGAGCAGGTCGATCTCCGGCAGGTTCCGGTCGTGGTTGACGCTCGACGGGCATCCGGCCGTGGCGGTCTGGGCGTTGACGTCGGGCGTGCTCATGGGGTTCTCGCAAAGGGGTCTGGTGGATCGGAGGGCGCGACCCGTGCCGTCCATGCAAGGGAGGCGCCGTCGGGTTGCGAGGGGAGGGGCGGACGGCGTAAGATCGACCTCCATGAACACTCTGAAACTCCGCGACCAAGGGCGGTCGGTCCGGGCTTTCGCCCTGTCGCTGGCGACCGCCGCCACCGCGAATCTGGCCCTCGGAGCCGAGCCGAGGCCGCAATCGGCGATCCCCAGGGTCGAGTCAATCAACGGTCGCGAGGGCGCGAAGCTCATCGGGCGGCTCGCGGGAGATTCCGCGAAGGGCTTCTCCTTTGCGGTGGCCGGTGGCGAGGCGGTCCCGCTGGAAAAGGTCGCCGCGGTGGTCTTCGAGGGCCCCGGGCCTGACGCCACTTCGACCACGCCGCCGTTCCGGGCCGAGATGGGCGGGGGCCAGCGGGTCTCGGGGCGATTGGGCTCGGTGGGCGTGGACGAGGTTCGGATGGAGGACGGCCCTGGGCGGAAGGCGGTGACTTTCGCCCGCGCCGGGGTGATCGCCCTGTCGCAGAGGCCCGGAGAGGCCCAGGTCTTCCAGGACGGGTTCGAGGCGATCGATCCCGCGCGCTGGGGGGTCGTCGGCACGCCCAGGGTTGTCGACGTGCCGAGGCTGGCAGGTGATTTCGCCCTGCGGCTGCCTGCCGGGAACTCGGCGCTGACGCATCGCCTGGCGGAGCCGATCGGCTCGGGGCGGCTGGAGATCGCCTTTCACGACGATGGCCGCGACGTTCCCGGCCAACGCTGGTTCGTTGACCTGACATTTCGCGGCCCGGCCGGCGACGAGTGGGTGCGCGCCCTGTTGGGCTGGGACGAGGAGAGCCTGGCGGTACGCTCCTCGCCCGGGGGCCCGGCCCTGGCCGTCCAGCGCCTGGCCCGCAAGCCCGGCTGGCATCGCCTGGTCATGCGCTTCAGCCCCGACCGCACCGACTTGAGCGTCGATGGCGACGAGCTGGCCCACGGCGTTGGCCCCGCCGGCCCGCTGCTGGAGGTCCGGCTCGCGACCGAGACCGGCAACCGCGGCGAGGCGCCCGGGGGGCTGGCCGCGGGCCTCGACGACCTCCGGTTGGTCCGCCTGGCCGAGCCCGTCGGCGGCCTGGAGATCGAGCCGGCGCAGGACGAGGTCCGGCTCATCGGCGGCGACCAGGTCTTCGGGCGCTTCCAGCGGGCTGATTCCGAGACCGCGACCCTGATCGTCGACGGCAAGGAGGTTGGCATCCCCTGGAGAGAGGTTTCCGGCGTCTACTTCCGCCGGACTCCCGCGCAAGCCGCGCCCATCGACGGCCTCTGGGTGTACGCGGAATGGCGGCCCGCCCCCGGGGTCGACCCTCGCGACCTCGACGCCGCCGAAGGGGCCTTGCGCGCGGTCTCCGATTCCGCGATCGCGCTGGATACCCCGTATGCCGGCACCCTGACGATCCCCCGCGAGCGCCTTCGACGCCTGCGCGTGCGGGGAAGTGCCTGGCGCCTGGTCCTGGATAACACGCCGCACCACCTGGGCAATGAGATCGTCCGCGACCTCGACCCGCCCCAGCCGCAGGGCAACTCCCTGGAAATCCCCTTCCAACTGGAACGACTGCCCGAGGGGCCTTCAACCCTGGCCGTCGACGTGCTCCAGGTGGCCGGCGAGGCCGAATCGCTCCCCTTCTCCGACTTCGTCAAGGGCGGAGAGCTACGCACCGCCGTCACGCTCAACGGCGTCGCGGTCGACTACCTGAACCGCCACATCTTCTCCAAGAACGAGACTCCCGAGCGCATCCGGCTGTCGATCCCCGCGGGGGCGCTCCGCGTGGGCCAGAACGTCGCGCGGTTTCTGGAAGCGGGCAAGAAGGACGACCCCAACGACCTCGACGACCTGGGCATCGTGGGAGTCGCCCTGGAATCCGCGCCCGGCAAGACGCGCTGACATGTTCGATCCCACGTGGGCAAAGGCGGAGGCGGAGGCGTCGTGAAACTGCTGACTCGCAGCCTCGTCCGCCACACCCACGCGATCGCCCGAGAGGTCGGCGCCCGAGCCATCTTGCTCCACGCCGACGTGATCGAGGAGGACGAGGACCTCGCCAACCTGATCCTGGACGTGGACTTCCGCGTGATCCTGGTATCGCGACGCCCCGCCTTCCAGGCCCCCCCCGGCTGGGGCGACCTCTGCGCGGTGGTCCGTGTGCCCGACATTCCGATGACACGCGTGGGCCAGGTGAAGGTGGCGACGCTGGTGGCCGCGGCCAGCGGGCTGGTCAAGAAGGGCGACCGGATCGCCTGCTTGACCGGGATCGACGGCTCCGGCGCCCTGGACACCGTGCTGGTCCTGGACCTCGGCACCGAGATCGAGATGTTCGGCGCCCTGGCCGCCGAGCCCCTCCCCCCCGACGTCGAGCCCGCCGTCTTCGAGCGCCTGCTGATCCTGGCCAGCGAGTTGGGCCTGGAAGGGCGCGAAGGGCGGCCCGTTGGAACGCTGTTCATCGTCGGCGACTGCGACCGCGTACTGGCCCAGAGCCGGCAACTGGTCATCAACCCCTTCTTCGGCTACGAGGAAGCCGAGCGCAACGTCCTGGACCCCCGGTTGGAGGAGACCATCAAGGAGTTCTCCGCCATCGACGGCGCCTTCATCATCCGCGGCGACGGCGTGATCCTCAGCGCCGGCCGCTACCTCGTCCCCCAGGGCCGCCCCTCGGAGCCCCTTCCCCGGGGCCTCGGCGCCCGGCACGAGGCCGCCGCCGGCATCACTTCCGCGACGGACGCCGTTTCCCTCAGCATCTCCCAATCCACCGGCACCGTCTCCATCTTCAAGGCCGGCCGGCTCCTGACGGACATCCAGAAGCCCCGCAGCCGTTCCAGCGCCGACCTTTGATCGGCCGGATTATCACGTTATTTCTTCCCAGACCCCCATTGGGTCCGTTTGGTCACGACGGATTGCGGTGGTACATCGATTTCTCAGCCCCGCAGGGGCGACCGTGCGTAACCCGGGGTGCAACCCCGGGACAAGAGGGTCTCGCGATGCGATTCACCGTCCGGGAACTCCTCGCCCTCATCGCGTTCGCCTGCCCCATCCTGGCCTTCACTCGACTGCCATTCCTCACGGGCTGCGGGCTGCTCATCCTCGGGATCGTGGTGGCGAATTTCCTGGTCCCGATACGCATCTGGCGGTTCGTCGTTTATGGAGGGATCGTCGGCATCATTGCGGGGAGCGTCGCGCTGAAGGTTTATCTGAACTTGCGATTTGGTATCGGACCTCCGACTTACGCCAGGACTGGAGCCGGCATAAGGTCCGTGACTTACGTATTCCAGATAGGTGCCCTGGTGGGCGGGGTCCTGGGCTTCGCCATCCAGAAGGTCCGGGCTCGAACGGCCTTCCGACCCGCGTCCGGACCGTCGAATCCCGAGACCCGATCCGATCGACCCGCGGCCTAGGATGATCGCCGGGCGGCGGCCTTCTGGGCGCGACGGTCCTTGCGATTGCCCGGGGAGGCCGAGACGGGGACGAGGCTGGCGAGGCCCTCGCGGCGGGTCGCCACCGGCGCGACGACCGCGACGGGCCGAGGGGCCGCGGGCGGCGCGACGGTCGCGACGGGCGGCGCCGCAGGACGCACAGGCGGCGCGGGGACGACGGCGGCGGGCGGTTCGGGGCGGGCGGGTTCGGGGGTCGAGAACTCCGCGTCGACCGGCGCCGAGGGGTCGCGACGGGCCGCGTGCAGGCGGTTGAAGGCCCGGTCCATCCGCAGGGAACAGGCCGATTCGTAGCGGCGGACGAGCTGGAGGGCGCGGCTCGTTTCGACGCCCAGGCCGACCACGGCGGCGGCCTGCTCCTCGGCGTCGAGGTCGTCGAGGGCGTCGGCCTTGAGGGCTTCGAGGCGCTCGATCTCACCGGCCAGGAAGATCAGGCGGGCGGCCGGGCCGTCGTTCTCCCCCTCGGCGGTGTCCGGGTCGAACGGCGCGGGGCCGTCGCGGAGGTCGGGGGGGGTGCCCAGGAGGTCCAGGGCGAGTGTGCGCCGGGCGTCGTCCCAGTCGCCGACCGCCTCCAGGGTGCGGGCCAGGCCCTGCCAGCGCGAGATCAGCCAGTCGCAGCCTTGCCGCGTTCCGGTCAGGCGGACGGCGGTCAGGGTCGGGGATCGGGCGAGCTTGTCGCCGAGTTCCGCGGCGTCGAGGCGGCGTTCCTCGTCCCATCGCAGGCCCGCGCGTTCGGCCTCGAGCGTCCGGAGCGTCGTCTCGTGCGAGACGCAGCGGTCAATCCGGTGGCTCTGCGTGGCGAGGTGCCCGACCAGCCACCCCTGGTAGGCGTCGGCGGGCTTCAACGACTTCAACCACGAGGCGGTGCGGCCGGCGACGGCCGCCGCGTCGTCGTGCGGCATGACGACCCCGGCGCCCGCCAGGCCGTGTCGCACGGCGTTGCGGCGGCAGCGGTCCTTCCCCTCGGCGGTCTTCGGCCCCGTCGACTTCGCGGCATTCCGGCGGTTGGACTGGATCTTTCGGAGGCTGGCCATCACGGTTTCTCCCCCTCGGTTCGAGGATGCGATACCCTGTCATGGGGATGATCGTGGCGACCTCGCGGATCGGCGCAGATTTCCCGGAATTTTCCCGGTGGGGGGCGCACGACGACGGCCCCGCCATCCCGTGAGGAGTGGCGGGGCCGTCGTTTGCGGTCGGGTCGAGCCGGGCTCAAACGGATGCCAGAAGACGGCTCCGCGATAGAAGATGGAAGGAATGCGGAGGCAGTCCTTCGCGGGCCTTGCGCGGTCTGCCCCGCCTTGCATCTGTCATCGCGCAGCTTCCATCTGGCATCGGGATCAGAGGCCGGAGCCGAAGCCGGCGGCGGAGGCGGACTCGCCGCGGTCGGAGCCGACGCCCTCGGCGGTGTCCTTGCGGGGGGAGGCGTGGGGGCCACGGAGCAGGCCGCCGCGGGCGTGCTGGGTGTGGCCGCGGAGCGGGCCGCGTCGCAGGGGCGGTTCGGAACCCGAGCCGTGGGACGACAGGGCGGCCGGCGCCGCGGTCTCGTAGGGGTTGACCAGGTCGACCTCGCCGCCGTCCAGGTCGTCGTACCGCGAGGCGTAGCCCGGCAGCTTGGAGCGCTCCAGCTCATCGGCGTACGAGGACAGCACGACGCCCTGGATTTTCTCCCGGCAAGTCGAGTTGATCGGGTGGGCGATGTCGGCGTGCAGCTTGGCGCGGCCGTCGGCGTCGCGGAGGGCGCGGTTCTCGTCGTTGCGGCCGCCGCACTGGTTGCAGAAGCGGCTGCGCAGGTGGTTCTTGGTGCCGCAGTGGGTGCAGCGGTCGGTCAGCTTCCGCGACGGCATGGCCACGAAGAAGCCCTTGGCCCCCTCGATGATCTTGAGGTCGCGGATGACGAACATGTCGTCGAACGTGATGCTGCAGAAGGCCTGCAGGCGCTCGTTGCTGCCGGAGTTGTCTTCCATGAGCTTGATGCGAACTTCGGTGATTTCCACGGCCGGTACTCCTTTACGCGAGGCGGTCTCAAGGTCCGCAGGTCACGACCCGGACACGTCCTAGTCCGGGCCCTTTCAAATCCCGAGCGGCCGACTCGGCCGCGTCGAGGCCGCGGCACAGGCCGAAATAGGCCGAGCCGCTTCCGCTCATCAAGTGGCCGTCCAGCGACGGGCCGAGGTTTGCCAGCGCCTCGCGGACCCGGCCCAAAGCCGGCTCCAGCGCCTCGGCGACGGGCTGGAGGCGGTTGAACAGCCCCGCGCCCAACGCCTCGAAATCGCGGTCGGCCCACGCCCCCAGCACCGGGCCCATCGACCTGGGCCGCTCGGGAGGGACCAGCCGACGATAGACCTCGGCGGTCCCCACCCCCAGCGGGGGGCAGACCAGGACGAAATGCAACGGACCCGGCAGGGGGATTCCCTCCACACGCTCTCCACGACCGCGGCAAACCGCCGCGGGCCCGGAGAAGAAGAACGCCACGTCGCTGCCGATCTCCCCCGCCAACGCGGCCAGGCGATCCACCGGATATTCCAGTCCCCAGAGCCGATTCAGCCCCGCCAGCGTCGCCGCCGCGTCGCTCGACCCGCCCGCGAGTCCGGCCTGCGACGGGATCGCCTTGCGGAGGTCGATCGAAGCCCCCAACCGCGCGTCGCCAGCCTCGTCCCGCAGCCGCTCGGCCGCCCGGACCACGAGGTTCTCGCGGCCGGTCGGCAAGCTCGGGTCGTCGCAGCGGAGGGTGATCCGCCCCGGTTCCCCGTCGTTGAAGACCAGCGTGTCGTGCAGGTTGATGGCGACCATCAGGGATTCCAGCTCATGGAAGCCGTCGGGGCGCTTGCCCAGGATTTCCAGGAACAAATTCAACTTCGCAGGTGCGAGGCACTCCACGCCCCCCTCGACCGTGCGGACGATCACCGGGAGGACCCGGCGAAGGCGTGTCGCAAGTCGTGGGCACTGTGGGCGTATCGAGGGATCATATCCCGGTCCTCGGTGGTCGGCCGCGGAGGCCGAACTCGGTTGCGGGGGCGAGTCCCGCCTCCTCGCATCCCGCCTCGGTCGGCGGCCGTTCTATCCCCTTCCCGCAAACCTCGCAAGTCGAAAAAAACGCAAAGTCGAAAGCTCTCCCGTCGATGCGACAGTGATTTGAAATTCTTACCCGCAAAGCCCCTTGCGCGGACCGAGCCCTTGAAATTCTTACTGCCGAATCCCCCCCGCGGGCCGGTCCCAACCGGCCGCCTGCCGCCGCAGTTCCTCGGCCTCGCGGGGCTGCCCGAGGGCCTCGTAACAGGCCGATAGCCCATCGACCGCCTCGAAGAGCGGGCGATTCGCCGGCAGGTGCCGTGGCAGCCGCCCTGTAAACCCACGCGTGAGGGCGCGTTCGGCAAGCTCGAAAGCATAGCCGAAATGGCCACGCGCCAGGGCCGGCTCGCGGAACGATTCCAGGGCAATCCGCCCCAAGGCGACGTGGACATACATGTTATCGCCGCAGCCTTGCAGGGCGAACCGCAACGCGTCGCGGGCCTCCTCCGGCTCGCCCGCCTCCCAGAGTTCGATGCCTTCGTGATAGTCCAGTTCCATCTCGTGGATGCAGGGAGGATGATCCAGCTCGAAATCCTCTCCGTGGAGCTTCCGAAGCCGGAGGCCGCCGCCCCCCCGCTTTTTCGCCCCGCCGCCCTTCCCACGAGAAGGCGAGCGGTCGCCATCGCCCTGCCCGGCCATGTCCCCATCTCCCCAATTCCCGTTCCGCCGCGGCGCGCTCGCTGCTCCGATCAGCCTATCAGACTCGGCAACGGGTCGCGACGGCGAGCGGGTTGAGTCAGGGCGTTTCGCCCTGATCCTTCGCCGGGGGCGGCGACTCGCGGGGGGGGATCGGCCGGACCGCGCCGAGACGGATGTTGTTGCGGCGCGAGGAGGTCACGAAGAGCATCTTCTCGCGGTCCAGCGGGAGAAATCCTTCCAGCTCGTCGTGGGGATCGAAGGTCTGCGACGCGGTCCGGACGCCTGGTCCCGCCACCCGGCCATCGGCGAGGGCCCTGGCAAGGTCGAGGTGGTCCAGGCGCCAGCCACGCCCCTCGATGACGTTCTGGATGCAGATGAGTTCGCCCTTCTCGCCATCCCAATGTAGATTCTGGTTGAACGGGCCGCTGAGGATGCGATGGACGACCACCCCGGGGGCGCTCGACCGTCGGGAGGCGACGAGGTGCTCCGGGTCGTAGAGGCGAATCTCGGGGTGGATGTCGCCGTAATCGGCCGTGGCCAGAAGGGTCCGGCCGCCTGCCGAGACGAATACCGGGCGGCAGCCGTTGATCGCGGCATCATCCTCGATCGCGTCGAGGATGGCCTCGTCAAGGTTGCCGTCACGCAGGGCACGTTCCCAGTCCAGCCGGAAGAGGGTCGCCTTCTTCTCCACGGTGTCGCCGAGGAAAGTTCCCCAGCGCCCGTCCCAGGTCAGGCCCGTCGGGTGCAGGATCAAAGGCTTGCCGAGCTTGCTCAGGGTGATGGAGCGGCCCGTCGGCTCCAGGTCGAGGGTGTATTCCTTGATGACACCGACCCGCGGCGGCGGGATACGGACGTCGCCGTAGAAGTACAGGTGGTCGTCGTGCAGACTCACTCCCTGGCCCGCGCCGAGCGCGGGATCGGTGACGACCTTGCCTGGCACGACCTCCGCGTTTGCTGTCCAGGTGCCATCGGGCGGTGGCAAGGGGATGCGAACGGGATTCTGTGCCGCGGCCACAGGGGGTACGGCCAGCAGGATCGAGACGATCAAGGTGGTCAGGCTGCGTCGTGTGCAGTTCATCGAGTGAGTCCCAGGCGTTCACGGTGGTAGGCCAGGCGTTGCGGAACGTCCATGCGGCTGAAGTCGGGAAGTCCGTCGGACCGGGTCGGGAAGTTGTTCTTCCCGGCCTTGCCGTTCGCGGAGCCGTTGACGCTGGTCGTTAGCACGGGCTCCGCCTGGGGCGCCGGGGTGGCGGGGACGCTGACGCTCGCGGGCTTGCCGCCGTAGCTCATGGTGAGGGTCTGAAGTTTGAGGTCTTCGGCCAGCTCGCGCTGGGGGCGGAGGCCGAGTTTGCCGAGCACGGCGTGATACGCCTTGACGGCGTCGACGGGGTTCAGGACGCCGTCGACGATCAGGCGCAGGAACTGGACGAAGGCGAGCTGGTTCTCGGCGGAGTTGATCTTCCTGCCGAAGAGGGCGACCTTCGCGCCGTACTTCTGGGCGTCGGCCAGGAGCTGGAAGGCGTCGAGCGTCGTGCCCGCGCCTCCTCCGAGAATGCCGATGACCAGTTGCGGGTCGTAGCGGAACAGTTCTTCCATAGCCTTGGGCCCGTGATACACCATCTTGAGGAACCGCGGGCGGCCCGCCGGCGCGACCCCGGCCAGCATCCGCGCGATCATATCGTTGATGTACCCCGGCAGGACCTCCGGCGCGACGACTCCCGGGACGTTGGGGTCGAACACTTCCAGGAAGTAGCGGAACCCCTTGCGCTCCGCCTCCTCGCGGAAGATATGGAACCGCTCCAGCGTCGCCAGGTCGTGGGTCAGGTCGTTGTTGAACGTCACGCTGTAGAGCCCCAGGTCCGCGCCGATGACCTGCTCGCCCGGCACGCAATCGAGGTGGCCGCACTGGATGTGATCGATGCTGGCCGAACGGAAGGGGCGCGACGGCGATTCGGTATAATGCGAGCCCCGGGCCAGGTGGACGTCGGTCGTGTCGTTCGCTCGCACCGCGGGGGTCACGGCCGAGTTGTCGAAGAGGCGTTCGCGGATCGTCAAGGCGTGGCTCGTGCTGGCCGACATCAGCATGATGTCGACGAGTCCTTGCCGGGTAATGGCCCGGATCTGGTCGCGGTACTCTTCGAGCGTCTTGTACTTCAGCTCGCCCGGATGCGACTCCGGCGACTGCCCAGGCGCCCCGATGCCGAAGGCCATGTCGGCGTCCTTGGCGTCGGCGAGGATAAATTCGCGAGAGTTTGGGTCCGCGTGGATCGCGGCGAGCTTCCGATCGAGCGACTTATCCAAGGCACACCCCCGTCTCGTCCCGCCGACTCCATCCCACCGAATCACACCCCGCCAGACACACCCGAGGCGTACGTCTGGCCCTTGACGACCGAGTTCCCGTTCTTGCCGGCGTCGCCGTTCATGGCGGCCATCACCTGATCGGTGATCGACTTGACAAGCGTTTCCACGTCCGGCGTGCTTCCCTTGGGTGCGGACGCGGGGGCCTTCGGCATGAAGACCTCGGCGGCGGCCTGCTGGAGCTTGGGCGGGATGAACGCCTTGGGCTCGGGTTTGAAGTCGGTATACCCCTCGCGGAACATGCTGTTGCCGCAGAGGTCGCAGTTTTCGAGCCCCTTTTCGAGTCGGGCATCGCGGATGCCCAGGCCCGGCTTGATCTTGATGAGCTCCGCGGCCTTCTCATCGGAGTAGTAGTTCACGGTGCCGATCTGGCGGGCGAGGATCAGGATGCGGCAGTAGGCGTCGATGATCTCGGTCTTGAAGTACGCGTCCATCAGGTCGGAGCCGGCGGTGATCGTGCCGTGGTTGGCTAGCAGGATCGTGTCGGTGTCCTTGACGTAGGGCAGCACGGTATCGGCGAACGCCTGGGTGCCGGGGGTCTCGTAGGGGGAGATGGCGACCTCGCCCAGGAAGACCTCGAACTCGGGCATGGTGCACTTGGGGATCGGCTCGTGCGCGACGGCGAAGGCCGTGGCGTGCGGCGGGTGGCAGTGGACACACGCCTTGACGTCGGGGCGGGCCTTCATGATCGCCAGGTGCAGCAAAATCTCGCTGGAGCGCTTGCGGTGGCCGGAGACCTGCTTACCCTCCATGTCGACGATACACAAGTCGTCGGGCTTCATGAATCCCTTCGAAACGCGCGTCGGCGTGCAAAGGACGCGGTCGGGGCCGAGCCGACAACTGATGTTGCCATCGTTGGCCGCGGCGAACCCCTTGGCGTACACGCGCCTGCCGATCTCGCACATCTCCTCGCGAAGCTTCCACTCATTCAGGACGTTGCCGCCGTTGCCGACCATCGGATTCTCCTCTCAACGCGTTTCGATGCGGTGGGTTCAGTCGGCGGAAATCTGGTCGAGCAGGCAGGCGCAGTAGGCGTCCACCGGTTTCTTGTCCTTGCCGAAGGGATTGGCGGCCTCGCGGCCCTCTCCGAAGGCGATCAGGGCTCCCGGTCCCGCGCCCAGGTCGTCGTAGACGATGACTTCCTCACCGCGCACCGACGAAGCCGAAGCGAGGGCTTCGCGGGGCATCGGCAGGGCGACCAGGAAGCGGCCGACGCGCAAGCTCGGGTGCATACGCGAGAGCGTCACCCGCCCGATCACCTCCGCGATCCGCATGGAAGTCGCTCCCCCGGAAGAGGCCGGCCGGGGGCATCGGAGCCCCTTCGCGGCGGAAGGACAAACAGATCTGGCGCAAGGCGTAGATGGATTGGTGCGTGGGCTCGATCACAAGAAGGCTCGCGCCCAGCGTCCGGGCCGCCCGCTCGGCCGCCTCGGCATCGCAAACGGCCGCCGCGCGGACGGCGCGGAACTGGTGGGCGTCCCAGACGGCCAGCGCGGCATCGGGAGTGACCAGGACGGCCCCGCGATCCTGCGCCGCGGCGACCCAGGCGGCGGCTTCATCCGCGACGAGTTCGACCCAGCCGCCGCGGTCGTCCAGCAGCGCCCGCCGCAAGGCCGACGCCGCGCCATTGTCGGCAGCGATCGCAAACCCCCAGGTCCCTTCGTCCCGAACGCGATGGATCTCGCGATCGGAAACGACGCGAACGACGACCCCACGCGCTTTCAGGAAGTCGCGGGCCAGGGGGGTGACGACCGTGCCGGGGGCGATGCGCAGTTCTCTCGACGAGGCAGGCAGGTCCTCCGCGTGACGCATCGAGAAGAGCCGGCCGGCGAAGACCTCCGCCGCGGAAGTTGTGGCACCGGCGACTCGTTCCCGGCCCCGGCCGAGTTCGGCCAGGACGGAGCGGACGGCGGCGTCAACCTCGATGGCGGTTGGGTTCTTCATGCGTCGGGAAGCCCCAACACGCTCCAGCGGCCGGGCGTCGTCCGGCCGAGTTGGGCTTGCAACAAGGCGCTATCGGTCGTCATCAAAACCACGTCACCCCGACGCGCGCCGAGGCGGTCGAAGGCGATGACCGGCTCGCCGTCAGCCTTGCCCTCGGTGCTTTCCAGCTGGACGACCAGCAGGCGCTCCCCCTGGAAGGTGGAGTGCTTGACGGTCGAGGTGGCGAAGCCAAGGACGCGGCCGAGCTGCATGGTCGAGGTCTCCCTGGTTCTCAGACGAACCGCATTCCGCCAGCGAGGGTCGTCCGTCGGCGCCGGCAGAAGGTCTGGGGAACGGTGACACCCTCGCCGGTCGGCCCGGCCAGGGAGAACGAGAGGGTGCCCTCGCCGCCCAGGCCGATGCCCGCGACGCTCGGGCCGTTGACGACAAACACGGTGCAGTCCATCACCTTGCCCATCTTCGTCATCACGTCGGTGTCGCGCGAGTGCAGGATGGCGGTATGTCCGTAGCCGTGCTCCGACTGCTTCGCCAGCTCGATGGCGCGGTCCACGCCGGAGACCCGGACGAACGGGAGGAACGGCATCATCTGCTCATGCTCGACGAACAGGTGATCGGCCCCCGTCTCGCCGAAGAGGATCTGTGTTCCCTTGGGGACCTCAACCCCCGCGGCCTTGCCCAGGACGGCGGGGTCCTTGCCGATCAGGTCCTTGTCAACGTGAAACTTGCCGTCGTCCCCCTTCTTGAACGCCGCCTTCGTGAGGGTCTCGATCGCCGCGGGCTGGAGCCGGAAACCCCCCTGGCGACCGACCGACTCCAGGAGGCGGTCGAAGATTTCGGAGACCGCGAAGACCTGTTTCTCGCCGATGCAGAGCAGGTTGTTATCGAAGGCGGCCCCCGCGATGATCGAGGCCGCCGCCCGGTCGAGGTCGGCCGTGGCGTCGACCACCACCGGCGGATTGCCCGGCCCAGCCACGATCGCCCGCCGCTTGCTTCCCAGGGCCGCGCGGGCGACGGCGGGTCCACCCGTCACGACCAGGAGCTTTACGCCCCGGTGATCGAACAGCGCGGCGGCCGATTCGAGCGTGGGCGTCTCGATGATCGTCAAGAGGTCGTCGAGGCCGATCGCCTCCTTGATCCCGCGGTTGAACCGCCGCACGCCCTCGACGGCGATCTTCGCACCCGAGGGGTGGGCGTTGAAGACGACGGTGTTGCCTGCCGACAACATGTTGATCGCGTTGCCGGCGAGCGTCGGCAAGCTGTGAGTCACCGGGGTGATCGCCCCGACGACCCCGAAGGGGGTGTAGTCGATCAGCGTCAGGCCGCCGTCTCCCGTGGCGATCTCGGTCGGAAGCGACTCGACGCCGGGGACGAGGGGGATGGCATCGCGGAGTTTGGCGATCTTGTGGTCGAGGCGGCCGATCTTGGTTTCTTCCAGCTCCATGCGGCCGAGTTCCTCAGCGCCTTCCACGCAAACCTTGCGGATGACGTCGACCGCCTTCTTGCGGTCGCCGAGGGGCCGGTTGCGGAACTGCTGGAAGGCGGCCTCCGCGGCGAGGACCGCGGCGTCCGCGGTGGGATAGATGCCGAAATTGCCGCCGGGCTTGCGGCCCGACCCGTTCGCGCCGGCCGCGGCGGAGGTGCCGTTGCCGATCTGCGACAGGACTTCCTGGATGACGTTGCGGATCAATTCCTCGGTCATTTGCATGGCAGGGTCCGCCGACGCCGGGGGTTCTGGTGTGTGGAGGGGATACGGGTGTTTCAGTTTCAGCCCGCCTCGCGGGCGGAGAAGATCGTCTTGCCGCCGACGTCGACGGTGTCGACCAGGCCAATCACGACGGCGTCGATCGGAAGCTTCTCGGTTTCGGGGGTCAGCCGGGCGCTGGACCCCTGGCAGATCAAGACCATCTCGTCAACCCCCGCGCCGAGGGCATCGACCACCACGAAGGTGCGGCCCGTGGGGACCAGGCGGTCGCGCGAGGTCTCGTCGACCCGGTAGGGCTCGACGATCAGGAGCTTATGCCCCGTCATCGACGCCACCTTCTGCGTGGCCACCACGCTGCCAGTCACTCGGGCGACGAACATCGCGATACCTCTGGGGAGGAATTAACCACGGAGGCACGGAGGACACGGAGAAATTCGGAAATTTGAAAAAATTTAATTTAAATGATTTCACC
>JAABUQ010003872.1_pt1 | contig 26502 bp, 27 predicted proteins | sample 5560001 | NCBI WGS metagenome assembly JAABUQ01 (sample SAMN10711888, study PRJNA513371) | rock metagenome | isolation source: Antarctica rocks | place: Antarctica: Victoria Land, Finger Mt nord | collected 2015-12-18 | reverse complement strand
TGATGTGGTCGCTGACACGAACGCCGGCCGGGAGGCCGGCAGGAACACCCGCCATCGCTGTCGATCCCAATCCCAGAAAACCCGACCAGTGATATAGGGTGGCTAACCATTTAAATGAACGGTATTGGGTCTAAGACGACCAGTTCTCGCGGAAGTCCCCGTACAGGGTCAGCCCGCCGTCCACGAAGAGGGTCTGCCCCGTGATGTAGGCCGCGTCGGCGGACGCCAGGAAGGCGAAGCAGGCCGCGATCTCCGATGCGTCCGCGCTGCGCCCGAGCGGGATGTGCCGCTCGACGGCGCCGCGCGCCGCTGGGTCGCCGGCCCAGGCGGCGTTCATCGGGGTGAGGGTCGCCCCTGGCGCCACCGCGTTGACGCGGATGCCGCGGCCCGCGAACTCCAAGGCCAGGGTGCGCGTCACGTTGCCCATGGCGCCCTTGCTGGCGGCGTAGCCGAGATAGCCGGGCTTCGGGACCATCTCGTGCACCGAGGAGTTGTTCAGCACCACGCCGCGTCCTTGCGTCAGGAAATGCCGGATCGCGGCGCGGGCGCACAGCACGGCGCCGCGCAGGTTGACCGCCAGCACGCGGTCGAAATCGGCGATGTCCAGGGCCTCGCTCGCCCCCGGGATCTGCATCCCGGCATTGTTCACCAGCACGTCCAGCCCGCCCAGCCCGGCGATGGCCGCCGCCACGAACCGCTCCACCGCCAGTTCGTCCGCCACGTTGCCCGGCACCGCGCAGTGCGGCCCGGCGGCGACGGGCGGCAGCGAGGCCAGGGCCGCCGCCAAGGCCGGCCCGTCGTCGCGGTCGTTGAGCGCGACGCGCGCGCCCTCCTCCGCGAAGCGCCGGGCGACCGCCAGCCCGATCCCCTGCCCCGCCCCCGTGACCAGGACCCTCAACCCGTCCAGCCCGCGCATCGCGTCCCCCTATATCCCGCGCCGGGCGGCTCAGTCCGCGGCCAGGGCCGCCGCGTCTGCCTGGTGCCATAGCCTGCCTGCCACCACCACGCTGTCCAGCGCGAAACGCTGCGTGCCCGTGCGGGTCTGGCCCGACACGTCGGCGAAGGTGAACCGCCCGTCCTCGATCCGCATCACCGTGGCATCGCCGGTGCTGCCGACCGACAGGTCCGCGAGGTCCGGACGCCGCAGCGCGGCGGCGGGCGCCGCCGTCACCGCCCGCACGATGTCGGGAAGCGGCATGCCGAGGCACAGGAACTTGCTCATCGTCTCCATGTTGTCGTACGCCGGCCCGTCGATGCACAGCACATGCACGTCCGAGCTGATGATGTCGGGCGGGAAGCCGCCGGCGAGCATCGCCTCCGCCACCGCGAAGTCGAACGACCCCTTGCCGTGGCCGATGTCGAAGATCACCCCGCGCTCCCGCGCCTGCCAGCAGGCGTCCCGCACCCGGCCGTCCGCGTGGCAGGGCGCGTTGGGAAACGGCTTGAAGCAGTGGGTCAGGGTGTCGCCGGGCCGCAGCTCCGCGAGCACGTCCGCGTAGCGCGGCGGCGGGCGGTCGATGTGGCACATCACCGGCAGCCCGGCGCGGTCGGCGGCTTCCAGCGCGTGGTACAGCGGCGCGATGCCGTTGACGCCGCTGGTGATGGCGCCGACCCGCACCTTGATGCCGCGGATCAGGTCCGGGTTGGCCCGCGCCACGGCGGCGCAGGTTTCCGTGTCGATCAGGCGCATGTCCTGGCTCTCGCCCACCATCACCGAGGGCGCGAAAGCGAAGATGCCCGCATGGCTCACGTGCAGGTAGGCCAGGATGCGCGTCTGGCTCGGCTCGATGACATGCTTGCGGAAGCCCGCGAAGTTGCCCGGCCCGGCCGATCCCACATCGACCCAGGTGGTCGTGCCGGCCCGGCGCGCGAGCCGGTCGGCGTTGATGCTGATGGAGGTGCCGCCCCAGTACACGTGGGTGTGGAAGTCGATATGGCCCGGCATGACGAGGCAGCCCGACACGTCCCGCACGGCGCGTCCGCGCAGCCCGGCGCCGACCGCCGCCACCTTGCCCGCGGCGAAGGCAATGTCCGCCACCGCGTCATGCCCGCTGCCCGGGTCCAGCACCCGCCCGTTGCGCAAGATCAGGTCATGCTCCATGGCTGCCGCCTCCTTCGTCATGGGCACCCATTCTGCGCCGGACGGCGTGCGGTGTCGAACCGGTTTGCATGGCACCTCCATTGCGTACACAGTTCGCGACACAGCCAGGGAGACGCCGATGCACCGCTTGCAGGCCTATTTGCTGTCGCGCCGCCGCGCGTTGCAGGGAATGGCGGCGCTGCCGGCCGGCCTGGCGCTGGCGCGCCCGGCGCTCGCCGCCCCGTCCAAGCCGCTCAGCTTCATCGGCTGGCAGTACCAGCCGCAGATCGCCGAGGCCAACGTCAACACGTTCAAGCAGCTCTACGACGAGAACGTCGCCTACGAGCTGGTGCCCGGCGACTACCACCCCGTGGTGGAAACCAAGCTGCTGGGCGGCCAGGCCATCGACATGATGTATTCGGAGGAAGACCACGTCGCCCGCTGGCACGCCGCCGGCTGGGTGCGGGACCTGGAGGGGCTGCCGGACGTGGACGCGGTCAAGGCCGGCATGTTCCCGGTCAGCCTGCGGTCGATGTCGCTGCCGGACGGCAAGCTCATGGGCCTGCCGTACTACGCGGGCCACAACGCCTTCATCTACAACGAGGAACACCTGAGCCGGGCGAAGGTCGCTGTGCCCGATGGCTGGGACAGCCTGCTGGACGGTTGCCGCAAGCTGAAGAAGGACGGCGTGTCCGACGCGCCGTACAACAGCGCCTGGGGCCAGAAATGGTCGGAGCTGTCATGGAGCATCTTCGCGCTCTGGTATGCGGAAGGGGCGCCGGTGTTCGACAAGAACGCCGACCTGGTGGTGGACGCCGCGTTCCGCCGGGTGCTGGAGGGGCACCGCGCGCTGTACAAGGAGCAGCTCGTCACCGCCGACATCATGACCCTGCCGGCGGAGGGCGTGCCGAGCTACTGCACGGGCCGCCACACCTTCATGGTGCTGCACGACTACGACCAGAAGGTCGCCAACGACCCCAAGGCGTCGAAGATCGCCGGCAAGGTGCGCAACGCGCTGATGCCGGGCAAGACCCACTCGACCTTCGCCTGGACCGCCCAGTACCTGATGGGCGCGCAGCCGACCGACGTGGACCGCACCTGGAACCTGCTGCGCTTCTTCGGCGGCAAGGCGAAGGACGGGCAGTACCACGTCATCAAGCGCTGGGCGCTCGAGTTCGGGCTTGGCTCCGCCTACAGGGAGGTGATGAGCGACCCGGAGGTGATGGCGAGCTTCTCCCAATGGCGCGACCTGGGCATCAGCGCCAAGCAGGTCGAGGTCGCGACCTCGCGCGACATCGCCAAGACGACGTGGTTCCCGGAATGGGACCTGTTCATGATGCAGCGCACCCAGGACTACATCCGCGGCGACGGCTCGCTCGACCAGTTGTGCGACGGGCTGGTGGGCAAGGTGGCGGAACTGAAGAAGCAGTACCAGTAGCCCCCAGAATCAGGCATATCGGGATCAGGCCTATGTCGAGCACGACGCGCCCCCCGGCCTTGCGCGCGCCCGTCCGCGGGCGGGCGGCGGAGCGGGTGCCGGGCTTCTCCTACGCCGCCGTCGCGCCCACGCTGCTGGCCGTGCTGCTCGTGGTCGGCGTGCCGCTCGGCTACAGCCTGTTCCTCAGCCTCAACCGCATCAACCCGATCACCCATCGCTGGCTGTTCGTGGGCTTCGGCAACTACGCGGCCCTGCCGGGCAATGCGGAGCTTTGGGCCGCGCTCGGGCGCACCGCCTGGTTTGCGGCGCTGTCGATGGTCGGCACCACGGTGCTGGGCACCGTGTTCGCGCTGTTGCTGAACGCGCGCTTCCCCGGGCGCGGCTTCCTGCGCAGCGTCGTGCTGGTGCCGTGGGCGATGGCGTCGGTGTCCGTGGGCGTGCTGTGGTCGTTCCTGTTCGCCGGCGACTTCGGCGGCGTGAACGGGGTGCTGAACGACCTCGGCTTCCCGTCCCTCGCGACGCCGTGGCTGGGCGACGGGTTCCGGGCGCTCAACCTCGTGGCGCTGGTGCACGTGTGGAACCAGGCGCCGCTGAGCGCCCTGATGCTGCTGGCCGGGCTGCAGTCCATGCCGGCGTCCCTGCACAAGGCGGCGATGCTGGACGGCGCCGGGCCGGTGCGCCGGTTCTTCAGCATCACCCTGCCGTGGCTCAAGCCGAACCTGCTGTTCATCTCCATCATCGCCACGATCAACGCGCTGATGGCCTTCGACGTGCTGTGGATCATGACGCGCGGCGGACCCGGCAGCGCCACCACGGTGCTGTCCTGGCTCGGCTACCTCACGGCGTTCCAGTTCTTCAAGTTCGGCGAAGGGGCGGCGATCCTCTACGTGCTGACCGTGCTGAGCTTCATTCTGGCGATCCTGTACTTCGCCGTGCTCGGCCCGCGCCGCGCGGCGCCGGTGCGGGCGGACGGGCTGGCGGCGTTGCCGGGCGGGCGCGGGCGGCACGGCATGGCGGCCCTGCCGCCGTTCCGCCCGCGCGCCCGGCTGCTGCCGCGCCCCGTGGCGCGCGTGCTGGCGCAGGGCGGCTTCTGGGCCGTGGCGCTGCTGGTGTTCCTGTGGTCGGCCTTGCCCGTCGCGGCGCTGCTGCTGATGAGCCTCACCCCCGCCTCCGACCTGATCCGCACGCCGGCCAGCATGGTGCCCAGCGCCATCACGCTCGACAACTTCGTCTCTGTCCTGCTGCCCGGCCACGTCGCCGACCAATCCACCAGCGTGCAGGCGCAGCGCGTGCCGCTGTCCCTGCTCAACAGCTTCCTGGTCGGCGCCGTGGTCGCCGCGGTCAGCGTCGTGCTGGGCACGCTGGCCGGCTACGCCTTTGCCCGGCACGACAAGGCGCCGGCGTTCAAGTTCTCGCTGTGGGCCTTGCTGCTGACCCGCATGACGCCGGGGCTGACCTTGGTGCTGCCGTTCTTCATCGGCTTCCGCGCCGCTGGGCTGATCGACACGCGCACGGCGCTGATGGTGTCGTACTGCTCGTTCCTGCTGCCGCTCAGCACCTGGATGATGCGCTCCTACTTCGAGGGCGTGCCGCGCAGCCTGGACCGCGCCGCGCTGATGGACGGCTGCTCGCGGCTCAAGGCGCTGTGGAAGATCCTGCTGCCCGTGGTGCGGCCCGGCATCGTCGCCACGGCCATCTTCTGCTTCCTGGCAAGCTGGAACGAGTTCCTGTTCGCGCTGATCTTGACCTCGACGCCGCGGGCGCAGACCATCCCGGTGATCCTGGCGGGGTTCCTGAGCCAGGCGCAGTTCTACACCTACGGCCCGCTGTTCGCGGCCACCGTGCTGTCCATCGCGCCGCCCGTGGCCGTCGCCTTCCTGTTCCAGCGCTACCTGGTGCAGGGCGCGCTGTCCGGCTCGGTCAAGGGCTGAACGGCCAAGCGTTAAACCCGGGGAACCGCATGGCGTCCATCTCGATCCACGACGTGTCCAAGAGCTACGGGGCGCTGCCGGTGCTGCGGGGCCTGGACCTCGACATCCGGGACGGCGAGTTCGTCTCCTTCCTCGGCCCGTCCGGCTGCGGCAAGAGCACGCTGCTGTTCTGCATCGCCGGGCTGGAGGAGATCAGCGGGGGCGCGATCCGCCTGGATGGGCAGGACATGGGCCGCATCCCGCCGCGCGACCGCAACATCGCGCTCGTGTTCCAGGACTACGCGCTGTACCCGCACATGCGCGTGCGGGAGAACATCGCCTTCCCGCTGCAGCAGCAGCGGCTGCCGGGGCGGGCGGTCCAGAAGCAGGTCGCCTGGGCGGCGGAGCTGCTCGGGCTGGAGGCGCTGCTCGACCGCTCGCCGGCCGAGCTGTCGGGCGGGCAGCGGCAGCGGGTGGCGGTGGGCCGCGCCATCGTGCGCAACCCGGCGGCGCTGCTGATGGACGAGCCGCTGTCCAACCTCGACGCCAGCCTGCGCGTGCGAATGCGGACCGAGATCAAGCGGCTGCAGCGCGAACTGGGCATGACCGTCGTGTTCGTCACCCACGACCAAGAGGAGGCGATGGTGCTGTCCGACCGCATCGCCGTGATGGAGGCGGGCGTGCTGCAGCAGTTCGCGGAGCCGATGACGGTGTACCGCGAACCCGCCAACCAGTTCGTCGCGAGCTTCATCGGCAGCCCGCAGATGAACTTCCTGCCCGGCCCCATGGCGGGCGGCGGCATGGCAGCCACAAGCCTGCTCGGGGTGCGCCCGCACGACCTGTCGCCCACCCGCCGCCCTGGCTCGGACGAACTGGCCATCGAGGGCACGCTGACGCTGATCGAGCCAGCCGGGCCGGTGACGTTCCTCGACGTGACGCTGGCCGATGGCAGCCTGGTCAAGGCAACCTGTCCCGACCCGCGCACCCACCAGCCCGGCGAGCCGCTCACGCTTGCCGTGCCGCGCGGCAGCGTGTCGGTGTTCGATGCGGACAGCGGCGTGCGGACCGGCGCGCTGGCGCCGCCGGGCGGGGCGCAGGTCCGGGACGATGTGGCCGAGTTGGCGGCGCGACGCGCCTAGCGCCGCATGGATGGGAGGATGGATTGACCCCTGACGATGACGCGATGCTGCGCGGACTGATCGACACGCTGCTGCCCGGCGGCCACGGCTTCCCGGCGGCGGGCGCCACCGGGATGGCCGGGCTGCTCGCCGCGCGCCTCCATGCCGCCGACCCCGCCTTGCTGGGCCGCCTCCATGCGGGCCTGCGTGTCGATGGCGCGCTGCCGGACGGCGCGGAGGGCTGGCACGACGCGGTGGCGCGGCTGGAGGCGGACGAGCCGAAGCTGTTCGATGAGGTCCGCAAATACGCCTACCTCACCTACTACGAGCAACCCGGCGTCATCGCGGCGATCCGCGCGCTCGGCCTGCGCTACAACGACGCGCCGCTGCCGGACGGCTACCCGGCCGAGCCGTTCGATGCCGCCACGGACGCGCCGCGCCACGCGCGGGGGCGCTGGATCGCGACGGAGCAGGTGCAGCAGGTCGATGTGAGCCGGCTTGGATTGGAGGAAGCCCGATGAGGAAACCCGATCCGGTGGACGTCCTGGTGATCGGCGCCGGGGCGAGCGGCGCGGTCAGCAGCCTGGTGCTGGCGCAGGCGGGGCTGCGGGTCGTCTGCCTCGACCAGGGCGGCTGGACCGAGCCGGCGCAGCATCCGCACTACAGCGACGACTTCCAGTACCAACGCCAGAACCGCTGGAGTCCGGAGCCGAGCCTCCGTCGCGGGCCGGACGACTACCCGGTCGAGGGCCATCAGTCCCATGCGCTGATGTGGAACGGCGTCGGCGGGTCCACCAACGTGTTCGCGGCGCTGTGGCCGCGCTTCCGACCGTCCGACTTCCGCAAGGGCCGGGAGCACGGCCTCGCCCCGGATTGGCCGATCACCTATGAGGAGCTGGCGCCGTTCTACGACGAGGCCGACCGGCTGGTGGGCGTCAGCGGCCTGACCGGCGACGCCGGGATGCCGCCCCGCGCGCCGTACCCGCTCGGCCCGCTGCCGATGCGCAAGAGCGGACGGACGATTGCCGAGGGCTTCGAGCGGCTGGACTGGCATTGGTGGCCGATGCCGGCGGGGATCATCTCGGAAAGCTATGACGGACGGGCCGCCTGCAACGGCTGCGGCAACTGCGGCTCCGGCTGCCCGCGCGGCTCGATGGCGAAGATGTCGATCACGCTGTGGCCCAAGGCGGTGGCCGCCGGGGCGGAGCTGCGGACCGGCGCGCGGGTGGAGCGGATCGAGACCGGGCCGGACGGACGCGCCACCGGCGCCGTCTACATCGACCGCGCGACGGGCACGCGGGTGCAGCAGGACGCCGCGGTGGTGATCCTCGCCGCCAACGGCGTCGGCAGCCCGCGGATGCTGCTGCTGTCCGAAAGCGCCCGGCATCCGCGGGGCCTAGCCAACGGCAACGACGTGGTTGGGCGCTACCTGCTGCACCATACGCTGGTCGCGGCGGAGATCTGGGTCGATCAGCCGATCGATTCGCACATCGGCAACTCGGGCGCGGTCATCAGCAGCGAGTTCGCCGAGACCGACGTGTCCCGCGGCTTCGTCAACGGCTTCAACTTCAACGTCGCGCGAACGGGTCCCGCCGGCACGGCCGCCATCGGCGCGTTCGGCCAGCATGCGGCGCCATGGGGCGCCGCGCACCATGCCTGGTTCGCGCGCCACTTCGGGCACAGCTTCGGCGCCTACGCCATCGGCGACGACCTGCCGCAGGTGTCCAACCGCATCACGCTGTCGCAAACCGAGGTGGACAGCGACGGGCTGCCGGCGGCCAAGCTGCATTACGTGCCGCACGAGAACGACGCGCGCATGATGCGCTACGGCATCGAACGCCTGCGCGACCTGGCGCGGAGCGTCGATGCGTTCGACGTGGCGATCAACGACTACGTGGAGGACGGCGTGTACCGCACCCCGGCCTGGCACATGCTGGGCACCTGCCGCATGGGGAGCGACCCCGGCAGCTCGGTCGTGAACCAGTGGCACCAGAGCTGGGAGGTGCCGAACCTGTATATCGTCGACGGCAGCAGCTTCGCGACCGGCGGCGTGGTCAACCCGACCAGCACCGTGACCGCGCTGGCGCTGCGTTGCGCACGGCACCTTGCGGCCGGCCTCCGCGACGCGCGGCGGGCCGCTTGAAGGTTTCCCGCGTTTTGCCAGGAAGGACTTCCATGCAGCATCCCAGCCGTCACGTCGCCGCCCTCCTTGCCTGCCTGCTCGCCGCCGCCTGCGCCACGCCGCAGCAGCGGGCGGAGGACCGCGAGAACCTGCTGTCCGCCGCGGGCTTCAACGTCCTTCCGGCCAACACCCCGGCGCGCATCGCCTCGCTGCGCAGCCTGCCGGCCAACAAGGTGGTGCAGCAGACGGCAGGCGGCCCCGGGGGCGGCACCGTGCGCTACGTGTATGCCGACCCGCTGGTCTGCGCCTGCCTGTATGTCGGCGACCAGGCGGCGTTCGGGCGCTACCGCCAGGAGGTGTTCCAGCGGCAACTGGCGAACGAGCAGGCGATGACCGCGCAGATGAACCAGACCGCATGGGATTACGGCCCATGGGGCGGACCGTTCTACTGAACGCGGCGCCAGGCGCGCCGATCACCGCGCCCGGCTGCCCTCCAAGCCCGGCGCGGCATCCGTTGTCCCGGTATCGGCCGCGGCCTTCGCGAGCCAGAGCGCCAAGGCCAGGGCTACCGCCCCCGGGACGGCAAGCCCGAGGAACGCGGCGGTCCAGCCCAGCCAATCGGCCAGCATGCCCCCGAATAGGCCCGACAACGCCACCTCCGCCGGGATCAGCCATGCCGGGGCGCCGACCAGCGCCGAGGACACCGCGCATCAGGAAGGCGCCGCAGGCAATCGGCAGCAGGGCGCGGCGCCACCGCTGGTCGGCCAGCGACCCGGCCCACAGCGCCACTGGGATCATCGTCAACTGCGCCACGACGACGTAGGCGGCGGTCCAGGACGTGGCGTCGAACCCGGTGGCGACCAGCCGCTGGCCGACCAGCGAGAGCATCAATGCCGCCATGGTTGAAGGCCTGGCTGCGTCCCTACTGGCGCGGGAAGGCCGCCTTGCCGACGATGCCCCAGGCGTCGGGCGTCAGTGCTGGGCGCGGTAGCCGGCGGCATAGCCGCTTCGGTAGTTCTGCGCCTCGTTCTTCTTCACGCTGTCGGTGATCCGCCCGCCAGGCCGGCTCCGGCGCCGAGCACCGCGCCGCCCGCGGCGCCGATGCCGGTGCCGGTCAAGGCCCGCTGCTGGGTGTTGTTCATATCCGCTCAGCCGCTCAACGCCAGGCTGCCTGCGGCCACGAGTGCCACGGCCGTGCGCTTCATCGACGGCCTCCCTTCGCCACGGCAGCCTCGGGACACGGGTAACCGTTCGGACAGGAAGCGCAGCAGCCCATCCGTCACCGGAAGCCGCATGGCATCCGGCCGGGCGTTGGCCCATTGCACGAATTCGGCAACCGCGGCGTTCCGGTTCGGGCGACGGTCCGCGCTCGGCGGGCAGAACATGCGCGCCCGGCTCCGCGCGCCCTCGTACTCGCTGGCGACGCCGTAGGCGCCGGAGCCGAAGCCCTCGCAGAAGTGGATCGCCGCGACGTACAGGGGATCGCCCTGGCCGGCGCTGCACAGGCCGACCAGGTCGGACGTGTCGCGCATCTGGAACATGTCCTCCGTCACCGCGGCACGCCCAGTCGCGGGCTGCGCCGCCAAGAACAGCAACGAGCAGATCGCGGTCCAACAGCGTTTCACCATGCGCTCTTCCTTCCTCCTGATCCTGCAACGCCCTTCTGCAAGCAGAAACATCGCTTTGCCATGCGTGTCAGGCGTTGCTATCGGCCGGACGCCGGCGTGGGCGTCCCGTGCAGTCGACTAGTGCCGTGGAACCAGGTCAAGAAACGCATCGGCGAGAGCCAGGTCGGCCCGGTCGGGCGGGTGGCGCCCGCTGTCGACCATGCCGTTCCGCCAGCCATGCCAGTAGGAGCGCGAGCGGCTGCTGTCCGGTGCGGCCTCGCCGTGGAAGCCGTCCAGGTAGCCTTCCAGCATCTCGCCGTCGTCGAGCGTGCGGAAGTCGTCGATGGTCTGGACTGGACTGAACTCGGCCATGGCGCGTCCGGATTTCCTTTGATCGTCTGATGCGGCCGTGCCGATCATACACGGCCGGCGCGGACGCGCCCATACGCGTTGCGCACCGATGCCAGCCTCGCATACAGGGACGCGACGAGTTTGACACGTACCGATGTCAAACCGGTTCAAGTTTCGGGTTAGGTTGTATTTGAGGCACTCACGCACGCGCTGAAATGCCTCTCGATTGACAATACAACCGAAAGCACAAAATATGACAGCACGCGGAGCCATCAATCTCGGCCATGCTCCCGGCCTCGCACACCTGCCGCCACAGTACACGGCGCGGCTGGCCTCGGACGAGGCGACGCGCCGCGACGCCTACTCGCTTCGCTACCTCTGCTACCTCGACGGGGGCTTCATCGCGCCCAACAGGGACAAGCTGTTCTCCGACAAGTTCGACCAGCTCCCCAACACGGAAACCGTCGTCGTCTACCAGGACAAGGAGCCGGTCGCGTCGGTGAGGGTCTGCTTCCTGTCCCTGTTCCACCCGACCCCGGCCCCGGTGCGCGATACCTTTCCCGACCAACTGGACGCGTTGCTCTCGCCCTGCCGGAGGAGCGCGCATGGACTGGAGGCCGTGGAGATCACCCGCCTGGTCAGGAGTCCGCGCTTCGCCAACGACCAGGGTTTGGTGTTCGTGCTGTACCGGCTCGCCGGCCTGCTGGGCATCCAGCGCGACGTCCGGATGATCCTGTCCTGCGTACGGCAAAACCATGTTCCCTTCTACCGCAGGCTGCAATACCGGGTGGTGTCTGGGCCAAGGAACTACCCAGGGTTGACATGTCCCATGCATCTGCTATCGTGCACTCGTGAGGACTACGATGCCGTGCGTGGCCGCTTTCCTTTGATGGATCCCGATGCCTTTCCTCAGGACGATGTATCCGGATTTCTCGCCGGGCAGCCCATGACGACGCAGATCCGGCCCTCCTGAACGATCAGAGCAGGATTTCCCATTAGCACCTGGGCAGGTTGCGGAAGACGGCGTTCAGCATGCCTTCCGCTGCGGTGGTTCGCCGCCGCAGGCCTGCCTTGAGGCCGCTCAAGCATTCGAGGGCTAGGCCATGACGGATTGGCGCAGTTGGTGCGTGCTGCTGGCGGGGGCTGGCTGCTTCGGGTCGTTCGCATGGGCGGCCCGGTTCCATTTCCACAAAGCCAGCCAGGTCCCGCGGGGCATGCAGGCGGTGTCGGTGGCCAGCCTGCTGGCGTTCGCCGGGTTCCTTTACGGGATGGACGCCCGGCCAGGCGGGTTTCGGCTGGCGCCGCTCGCCTTGTGCGTGCTGTCGCTGCTGCTGTTCTGGTGGTGCGTCCTGCATACGCGCCGCAAACGCTTCACCCTGGCCTTCACGCCCGACGCGCCGGCGTTTCTCGACACCCAAGGGCCGTACCGGGTGGCGCGCCACCCCTTCTACCTCGCCTACCTGATGTTCTGGGTGGCCACGGCGCTGGCGGTCCCCGGCCTGCTGCCTTGGGCCGTGCCGGCGGTCATGGCCATGCTTTATACCTCCGCGGCCACGACGGAGGAGGCGAAGTTCACGGACAGCGCCCTGGAAGGCGAGTACCGGGCCTACAGCCGGCGGACCGGCATGTTCTTCCCGCTGCTGACCCGGCCGCGCCGGGAACACCAAGCCTGACCATGGCCGGCCCTGTCGCACCGCATGCTGCCCGAAGCCGCCTACGGGCACGGCTGGGATCGCTGATGGCCCGGCTGCGCCAGGCTGCGCGCTGGGTGTCGCCCGTCGGCGATGCCGCCTATGCGGCCGAGGTGCGGAACGAGCAGAACCTGCTGCTTGCGCGCACCTCCTGCCTGTTCGCCCTGTTCGGCAGCAGCAGCGTCGCCATCCTGGCGCTCGACTTCCGCGGCGGGATGGGGGCCGGCGGCTTTCTTGTCTGCCTGGCGATCCCCGCGCTGTATGCCGTGCTGATCGCCCAGATACGGCGCTGGCAGCGGGACGGCGACGGGATCGGCTTTCATCGGCGGTCCCTCGTCTGCCTGGCAGCGCTCGGCGTCCTCTGGGGCGTGCTGCTGGTCATGCTGTCCGGAGGGCACGATGTCAGCCAGCAGCGGATGGTCGCGGCGCTGCTGATCGGCCTGGTCTCCACCCCGGTGATGGCCGCGCCGTTCTCGGCGGCCCTGGCCTTCTGGATGCCCGGCGCGGCATCGGCGCTGGCGGCACTCTGCGGATGCCAGGACCCGTTCGACATCTACCTGCTGGCGGGCACCGTGGGATACCTCGCCTTGACGTTCCTGGGCATGGTGGTGCTGAACCGCTCGCTGCTGGAAAGCTCGACGAGCCGCATCCGCCTCCTGCAGCAGAACCGCACCATCAGCCTGTTCCTGCGCGACTACGAGGAGAATGCGTCGGATTGGCTTTGGGAGACCGACGCCGCGCTCCGGTTCTGCCAAGTCTCGCCGCGCTTCGCCCAGGCCGCCCTGCGTCCCGCCGCCGAGCTGAACGGCAGGACGCTGCTTGATCTGTTTTGCCCCACGGAGGACAAGGCGGCGGAGGGCACGGCGGCCGGGCCGTCGGAAGCGCCGCACGCCCTTCGGCGCCTGCTGGACGGGCGCGCCGCGTTCCGCGACCTCGTCGTGCCGGTCGCCGCCGCGGGGGACTGCCGCTGGTGGAGCTTGACGGGGCAGCCGCATTATGACGCGCGCGCGCAGTTCCAGGGCTATCGCGGCATCGGCTCCGACCGCACGGAGGTCGTGCGCGCCGAAGCGCGCATCCGCCACATGGCGACCCACGACAGCCTCACCGGCCTGGCGAACCGGCAGCGCCTGCTGGACACGCTGCAGGCCGCCTGCCACCGCCACGCGACGCTTCCGCGCGCTGCGCCGGGGTGCGAGGAGGAAGGCGGCGGGGAGTGCAGCCTGCTGATGCTGGATCTCGACCGCTTCAAGGCGGTCAACGACGGCTTCGGCCATGCCGCCGGCGACGCGCTGCTCATCGCCGTGGCGGGACGGCTGCGCGAGCTGGCGGGCGGGGAGGGCCTGGTGGCCCGGCTGGGCGGCGACGAGTTCGCCATCCTGATGCCCTCCGCGGGCGAGCCAGAGGCGGCCGCGCTGGCGGCGCGGATCATCGAGCGGCTGAGCCAGTCCTTTCTGCTGCCGGAAGCCCGCGTCACGGTGGGCGCCAGCGTCGGCCTGACGCTCCTGCCGCGGGACGGCACCGACACGGTGGGCCTGCTGCGCAGCGCCGACCTCGCGCTGTATGCCGCGAAGTCGCACGGGCGGGGCCAATGGCGGTCGTTCCAGCCGCGCATGCGGAATGCCGGCCTCGCGCAGTCCACGATGCAGGCCGAGCTGCGCACGGCGATCGAGACGGGCGCCCTGTTCCTCGAGTTCCAGCCGATCCTGCGCCTGCCGGCCCGCGAGGTCGTGTCCGTCGAGGCCCTGCTCCGCTGGCGGCACCCGGCCCGCGGCGTCGTCTCGCCGATGGAGTTCATCCCGCTGGCCGAGGACACCGGCCTGATCGCCCGCATCGGCTTGGTCGCCCTGCGCGAGGCCTGCCGGGCCGCGGCAAGCTGGCCGGACGGCGTGCGCCTGGCCGTCAACGTGTCGCCGCACCAGCTTCGCAACCTCGGCCTGCCGGAAATGATGGACGCCGTGCTTGCGGAAAGCGGGTTGGCGGCGTCCCGGCTGGAACTGGAGATCACCGAAACCGCGGTGCTGGACGCGACGCCGCAGATCCTGGCGATGCTCCAGGCCCTGGGCGAGCGCGGCATCCGCCTCGTGCTCGACGATTTCGGCACCGGCCATTCCTCGCTGAACCACCTGCGGGAGTTCCGGCTGGACGGGCTGAAGCTCGGCGCCGGCTTCGTCCGCGGCCTGGAGCACGACCGCAAGACGGCGGCCATCGTCGCGGCGGTGGCGCTGCTGGCCGACGGCCTCGCCATCGCGGTCACGGCGGAGGGCATCGAAACGGACGGGCAACTGGCGTGCGTGGAGGCCCATGGCATTGACCTCGTGCAGGGCTTCCTGTTCAGCCGTCCCCTGGACGCCGCGGGGATCGGCGCCCTGCTCTGGCGCGGGGCGCTGGACGGCCAGGACAGCAAGGCCCTGCACGGCCTCGGAACCGAAGCGACGGCGGCCCCGCAGGCGCAGGCCTCGGGTTAGGCGAAGCGCCGGGCCGCCTTCGAAGCTTACTGGAAGCCAACCGGCGGGATCTGGGCGGCGCAGTCCGGATCGGCCGTGTTCAATGGGTTGCGGATGAACGCCGTGACGAGGCCTTCTCCGCAGGCCGAAGACTGTTGGGCGCCATGGCCGACATGGGCGAACTCGACCACCCTCGCCTTTGTCCCCATCTCGGCCGCCGCCATGCGGGCGAATGCAGGCGGGGCGATGGGGTCGATGTTTCCCGCGAGGAGCAGGTTTGGCACGGCGGTGTTCTTGGCGGTCAACGGGGGTGGACCAGGCGCTGACCAATTCCTGCACATCCCGGCAACGAAGGCGCTTACAGGCGGATTGTCCAGGTCGTCGGACGGCGCAGCGTTCCGTCCCCTGGCTCGGTCCCGGCACTCGACCGCCGCCATGTCGCCTTGCGACATGGCCAGGTAGCGCTGTGCGGCCGTGTTGATCAGCCCCTGCATCGCCATCGGCTTGCGATCCCGCGCGGCCTCGATGAACGCGGGCAGAGCGGCCATGGCTTGCCGGGAATACAGCGCCCGGTTGACGATGAGCCGGAACACCTGCGCGCGCAGGTTCAAGGTGTCCACGCCAAGTCCGGGCCGCAGGGACACAGGCAGCGGGGCGGCGTCCAGCCCTCGCACCGCTTCGCCGAAGACCGCCGCAAGGCCGGGATGCGCGGCCGCGCAAGCCGCATCGGCCTGGCAGGCGGCGAACAGCATGTCCAGCGCACGGCCGAAGCTCTGCGGGAGCGTCATCGGCAGCGGGTCGGGCGGCAGAACCGAGTCGAGCACCACCGCGCGCAAGCTCTCCGGATGCAGCGCCATCATCGTCATCGCGACCGCGGTGCCGTAGGACAAAGCATAGGCGTTCCAGCGGCCGATCCCGAGCGCCTGCCTCACGGCCTCGAAATCGGCGGCCGTGACCTGGGTGCCGAACCATTCGGGCTGCAGGCCATCGGCGGCCATCTGCTGGCGGCAGGCGCCGTAGGACGCCCGCCAGGCGCGCACCAACGCCCCCTGTTCAGCCCCTGCCGCGAAGATCGCCAACTGCTGCCGGGCCAGCCCCGGACACAAGGCAGGCTCCGAGCGCCCGGCCCCTCGCTGGTCCACCAGGATCAGGTCACGGTCCGGGGCGACGATTTCGGCCTCGTGCCTGGCGATCAGCGCAGCCCGGCGCGTCAGCGGCGATCCGGGGCCGCCCGCGATATAGACGACCGGATCGCCCTCGCGCCGGTCTGCGGCCGCCTTGACGACGACGACCGCAAGCCTGAACGTTCCAGCTTCGGGCGAGCCGCGGTCGCGCGGAACGGCAACCGTGCCGCATTGCAGCCGCGGCGCGAGACCCGGCGTGACGCCCGGCAGGTCGCACGGCGCCTGTTGGAAGGCCGGGGCACTCGTCTGCGCGGCAGCTTGGCCAAAGCAAGGGAGGACGCCAAGGACCATGCCGAGAGCCATGCCGCGGCCGAGCAGACCCATGGCTGCCCTGACGCGCATCCTCGCCTCCGCCGACACTGGAACTACCGCCGCCCCACCGGAGCCGGCAGCCCCGCCGCCTCGGCCAGCGCCCCCGCGATGCCCGGCGCCCCCGCCAGGATCGGCCCGCCCGCCGCAGCGCCGCCCGGCAAGAAGGCGTTCACCGCCGCCCCGGCCTCGTTCAGGATCGCCAAGGCGGCGGCGCAGTCCCACAGGTTGATGTGCAGCTCGGCATAGCCGTCCATCCGTCCGGCCGCGACGTCCGCCAGGCCCAGCGCGCCGGAGCCGCCGGCGCGCAGCATGACGCCCGCGTCCAGCACCCGGCGGCACAGCGCCAGGTAGTCGTCGGCGGCGACGCGCGGCGACCACCCGGCCTCGATGATCGCGCGGTCCAGGCGGTCCGTCGCCGCCACCCAGATGGGCGCGCCGTTCAGCGTGGCGCCCTGCCCCTGGCAGCCGGCGAAGGTCTCGGCGAGGGCGGGCGCGGCCAGCACGCCGAGCAGGAAGCCGTCACCCTCGACCAGGCCCACCGAGACGCACCAGCGCGCGGCGCCGCGGGCGTAGTTGCTGGTGCCGTCGATGGGGTCCACGACCCAGCGCAGGCGTCCGTCCCGGGTGCGCCCGGCCTCCTCGCCCAGGAACCCGTCTTCCGGAAAGGCGGCGAGCAGGCCGTCCGACAGGAAGCGCTCCACGGCGCCGTCCGCCTCCGTCAGCCAGTCCTGCCGATCCTTCAGCGTCGCCTGCGCGGCGCCGGGCGGCGGGCGCATCCGCATGGCCAGCGCACCCCCCTGCTCGGCCAACTCCTGCGCCACGGCGAAGCGGCGGGCAAGCGCGCTCATGGCTGTACGCTTGACAAGGGGGCGGCGAGCGGCTGGATGGGCGGCATGAGGCGCATGGTGGTCCTTCTGGGTGTGCTGGCCGTCGCGGGCTGCTCCGGCTACGAGCCGCGGGTGGAGACCGACCGCTCCGCGCCGAAATACCAGGCCGACCTGGCGTCATGCCAGCAATCATCGGTGGACGCGGTCAACAAGCGCAACGCCAAGACCGGCCTCGATTGGTTCAGCTCCCCGGCGCGGCGCCCGTTCCAGATCCGCGAGGCGATCCGCGCCTGCGTCCGGGGGAAAGGCTACGTCGTCCCGGGATAGCTAAGGGCCCAGCCGGATACAAGCGCTCGAGTTGACAGAAAAGTATCAAGCGTTTTTAGGTGGTTGAAGTATTCAATAAGAGCGGTTATTCCCGGCTGGGCCCTAAGCGGCGAGCACGTCCAGCCGGTACTTCTCCGCGCGCTGCTGCGTGACGGGCCGCAGCGCCGGGGCGCAGGCGGCGATCATCGCCTCCGCCGCGTCGTCGCCGGTGCAGAAGCCGTCGGTCGGGCCGTGCCAGTTCACCAGGACCATCGCGCCGCCGGGAGACAGCGATTGCAGCGAGAGCCGGGCCGCGGCTGCCCGGTCGGCGTCGTCGAGGTAATACAGGACCTCGGAGAACAGGATCAGGTCGAAGGCGCCGGGGGGCCAGTCCTGCGGGACCACCATGCGGGCGAACTGGACGTGCGACTGGTCCCGGCACCGGGCGGCGGCCCCTCCCAGCGCGGCGTCGGCGACATCCACGGCCAGGATGGCGTTGCAGCGCGCGGCGAGCTGCCGGGTCAGCACGCCGATGCTGCAGCCGACCTCGAACGCGCGGGCGAAGCGCGGGCGGGGCAAGGCCGCGAGGGTTGCGGCGTACTTGTCGCGCTCGTATTCGCTGGTGGCGAACTTCCACGGGTCCGGGTCGCTGGCATACAGCCGGTCGAAGTGCTCCGGGGTGACGGGGGGCGGCTCCGCCATCGGGGTCAGGCGGCGGCGCGGATGGCGGCGGCCTTCACGTCCTCCGCCGCGACGCCCTGGAACGTGGCGAAGTTCTTCTCGAAGCGGCTGACCAGGTCGGCGGCGGCGCGGTCGTAGGCGGCGCGGTCGGGCCAGGACTGGCGGGGGTCCAGCACCTCGTTCGGGATGCCCGGGATGTCCTGGGGCAGCATCAGGCCGAAGAACGGGTCGCGCACGAAGCGGGCGTGCTTGAGGCTGCCGTCCAGCACGGCGCCCAGCAGGGCGCGGGTGTGCCCGATGCTCATGCGGTGGCCGATGCCGTAGGCGCCGCCGGTCCAGCCGGTGTTGACCAGCCAGCAGTCGGCGCCGTGCCGGGCGATGAGGTCGGACAGCATGGCGCCGTACGCCTCCGGACGGCGCGGCAGGAACGGGGCGCCGAAGCAGGTGCTGAACGTCGCCTGCGGCTCGCGCCCCAGGCCCTTCTCGGTGCCGGCGACCTTGGCGGTGTAGCCGGACAGGAAGTGGTACATGGCCTGCGCCGGGCTGAGCTTGCTGATGGGCGGCAAGACGCCGAAGGCGTCGGCGGTCAGCATCACCACGTTGCGCGGCTGCCCGCCGCGTCCGGACAGGTCGCAGTTGGGGATGAACTCGATGGGGTAGCAGGACCGGGTGTTCTCGGTGAGCGAGCCGTCCGCGAGGTCGAGCCGGCCATGCGCGTCCGCGACCACGTTCTCCAGCACGGTGCCGAAGCGGTGGGTGGCGGCGTGGATCTCAGGCTCGGCCTCCGGGCTGAGATTGATTACCTTGGCGTAGCAGCCGCCCTCGAAGTTGAACACGCCGCCCGGCCCCCAGCCGTGCTCGTCGTCGCCGATCAGCGGGCGGTTCGGGTCGGACGACAAGGTGGTCTTGCCGGTGCCGGACAGGCCGAAGAACAGCGCGACCTCCCCCGGGCTGCCGTCCGCGGTGCGGCTGACGTTGGCGGAGCAGTGCATGGGCAGCACGCCCTGCGCCGGCAGCGCCCAGTTCATGATGCCGAAGATCGACTTCTTGATCTCGCCGCCGTACTCGGTGCCGGCGATCACGATGACCCGTTCGGTCAAGGAAACAACGATGGCGGTGGTGGAGCGCACCCCGTCGATGGCCGGGTCGGCCTGGAAATGGGGGGCGTGCAGGATCACGTAGTCCGGCGCGAACCCGGCCAGCTCCGCAGGCTCTGGCCGGATGAACATGTTGCGGGCGAACAGGGTGTGCCAGGCTTCCGTGCTGACCAGGCGGACGCGGACACGGTGCGCGGGGTCGGCGCCGGCATACAGGTCCTGGGTGAACAATTCCTGGCCCTGCAGGTAGCCCTGGACACGGGATTTCAGGGTCGCGTAATGCTGCGGCGCCAGCTTCTGGTTGCCATGGCGCCACCACACGTCGGCGGAGACTGCGGGTTCATCGACCATGAACTTGTCCGCGACGGAGCGCCCGGTGTGCGCGCCGGTCTTGACAATCAGGGCGCCGTCGGACGAAAGCGTGCCCTCGTTGCGGCGCAGCGCGTGGGCGACGAGCTGCGGGGCCGCCAGGTTGGCGTGCACCGCGCGCCCGGGGAACACGCTGGTGCCGGCAAGGGCGGAGGCGGCATCTGTCTGGAAAGCCACTGACTTGCTCCCTGGAACGGTCCTGCCCGCGGGGAGGACGTATTGGATGGGTTTTCACGCCTATTAGGCGAGGCACAAGGCACCGTCCAGGGTCCTTTCGTACTAAGCCTCCGCCATTTTTACCCGGGCCATTTTCGTGAGGCGGACCAGCTCCGCCCGGATGCCGCCGGCATCGGCGGCCGGGGCGGACCAGGGGATGCGGAGCACGAGGTCCTCGCGCGCCAGGTCGCAGCCGTCCACGTCGCAGGCCGCCATGCGCCACCCTGCCCCCTCCGCGCCGTGGGCGGCGGCGATCCCGTCGAGCGCGTCGGCGTGGTCGCCGTTGCAATGGGACAGCACGCCGGCTTCCGAAGCGGCGACCGCCGCCACCGCGTCCGGGTCCCAGGCCAGGTCCGCCTGACGCAGCCGCGTGGCGCTGGCGAACCCGCCGATATACAGCCCGGCCTTCGGCACGACGCGCCAGAGTTGAAAGTCCCCGAAGCCCGCATAGAACGCGGCGTAGGGGTGCAGCGCCACCCAGCGCGCCTTGAGCGCCGGGTCAGGCTCGGGCGCGGCCAGCCCGGTGACGGTCAGGCGGGGCGCGGTCTGCGGGTTGGCTTCGGCCGGCTCGCCTGCGACCATGACGGCGCAGCGCGGCTCGTCGCGCAGGTGGCGCGTGTGCTCCGACAGGCCGGACAGCAGCAGCAGCACGGAGCCGTCAGGCGCGGCGGCGGGCGTCACGAGGGAGGCGAAGGGCTGGCCGTCGCCGCTGGTCGCCAGCGTGCCGGCCCGGGCGGCGCGGAGCAGGGCGCGGGCATCCGGAATGGGCGTGGGCGTCGGTCCTGCTGTGGTGGACACTTCTCATGCTCCCTGCATTACGCCATCGTCCACACCCACATAGAGAGTATATGCCCGGCGTCCACCATGCCTGGCCCCAGGCTAGAACGAAGGCGACACGTCCATGAAGCAGACCATCGCGCTGGTCGACGACGACCGCAACATCCTGACCTCCGTGTCCATGACGCTGGAAGCGGAGGGCTACCTGGTCCGCACCTACACGGATGGGGAAAGCGCCCTGCAGGGCCTGACCGCCAAGCCGGTCGACCTGGCGGTGCTGGACATCAAGATGCCGCGGATGGACGGGATGGAACTGCTGCAGCGGCTGCGCGCCCGGAGCCAGATCCCGGTGATCTTCCTCACCAGCAAGGACGAGGAGGTGGACGAGCTGATGGGCCTGCGGCTCGGCGCCGACGACTACATCACCAAGCCGTTCAGCCAGCGTTTGCTGATCGAGCGCATCCGGGCGCTGCTGCGCCGCAACGAGACCAGCCGCGCCGAGGGGTCCGGCGCGGCGCCGGGCGGGGTCATGGTGCGCGGCGACCTGGTGCTCGACGAGACGAAGCACCAATGCGCCTGGCGCGGGCAGGACATCCAGTTGACCGTGACCGAGTTCCTGCTGGTCAAGGCGCTCGCGGCCCGGCCCGGCATGGTGAAGTCGCGCGACCAGTTGATCGACGCGGCCTACGGCGAAAGCATCTACGTCGACGACCGCACCATCGACAGCCACGTGAAGCGGGTGCGCAAGAAGTTCCGCACCACCGACGACAGCTTCGACCACATCGAGACGCTGTACGGCATCGGCTACCGCTACAAGGACCAGTGAGGGGGGACCAGTGAGGGGGCGCAGGTGACACATGCCTGACAGCGGCGGCAGCGTAGCGGTTCCGGCCCCGCGCATGGGCGAGCCGGCGGGCGCGGCGCCTGCGGCCCAGGCGAGCATCCGTCCGCGCGCCGCCGGGCCGCGCTGGGCGTCCCCGCTGCTGCGCCGCATCCTGCTGGTCAACGCGCTGCCGCTGGCGTTGCTGGTGGCGGCGCTGCTCTACCTCGACCAGTACCAGAACGGGCTGCTGGAGGCCGAGGTGCAGGCGCTGCGGGAGCAGGCGCGCATCTACGCCGGGGCGCTCGGCGAAAGTGCCGTGCGCGAGCAGAGTCCGGAGACGCCCACGATCCAGCCCGACCTGGCCCGGCCGCTGCTCCGGCGGCTGACGGAACCGACGCCCAACGCCCAGGCGCGGCTTTACGCTCCGGACGGCCAGCTCATCGCGGACAGCCGGGTGCGGGAAGGCGCGGGCGACGCGGTGGTCACGGAGCCGCTGCCGCCCGCCGCCGTGCGCAGCCGGACGCTCGGCACCATCGGCGCCGTGTACGACCGGCTGATGTCCTTCCTGCCGCACCAGGCGCAGGGGCCGTACGTCGAGGTCAGCCCGAACGCCGCCGGCATCGACTGGCAGCCCAACGTCAAGGAGGAGCTGCGGATGACCGGCTCCAACTCGGGGCGCGAGATGCCGCCCTACATCCGGCGCACGGAGGACGACCGGCTGCTGGTGACGGTGGCGGAGCCGGTCACGCGCAACCGGGCCGCGGTCGGCATCGTGCTGCTGACGCGCGAGGCGCGGGAGGTGGACGACAGCCTGCTGACGGTGCGGATGAGCATTTTGGGATTGTTCGCCCTGGCGATGGTGCTGACGGTGGCGCTGTCCTGGTACTTGTCGCTGACCATCGCGCGCCCGATCCTGCGCCTGGCCGGCGCCGCGCACGAGATGCGGGAAGGCCGCGGACGCTCCGGCACCGTCCCCTCCGTGCTGCTGCGCCGCACGGACGAGGTCGGGCAGTTGGCCCATGCCCTGACGGAGAGCGCGGTGGCGCTGTGGGGCCGCATGGACGCGACCGAGCGGTTCGCGGCCGACGTGGCGCACGAGATCAAGAACCCGCTCAGCAGCATCCGCAGCGCCATCGAGACGCTGCGGCGCATCGACAACCCGGACCAGCAGAGGCGCCTGCTGTCCATCATCTCGGAGGACGTGGTGCGCCTCGACCGCCTGATCACGGACATCAGCGACGCGAGCCGGGTCGATGCCGAGCTGTCGCGCACCAAGACGGAGCCGGTCGATGTCGGGTCGATCCTGGCGACGCTGGCCGAGATCCACGACGCGACGCGCGGGGAGGAGGATCCGGTGGTCGTGCTCGACGTGCCCGGCACGCCGCTGCTCGTGCAGGCGGTGGAGGGCCATCTGGTCCAGGTGCTGCGCAACCTGATCGGCAACGCCCGCAGCTTCTCCCCGGCGAACGGGCGCATCTGCCTGCTGGCGCGGGCCACCGGCGCCATCGTCGAGATCAGCGTGTCCGACGAAGGACCGGGCATCCCCGGCGCGAAGCTGGAGCACGTCTTCGACCGCTTCTACTCCGAGCGCCCGGCGGGCGAGCAGTTCGGCCAGCACTCCGGCCTGGGCCTGTCGATCAGCCGGCAGATCGTGGAAGCCCTGAAGGGCCGCATCGCCGCAGAAAACCGGATGGACGACGCGGGCCGGGTCCTGGGCGCGCGATTCATCGTGCGGCTCCCGCACGTTTGAGACGACCGTGCGGCTCCCGCACGTTTGAGACGATCTATGCGGCTCCCGCATGCTTGATGCGGGGCCGGGTTCAAGGGGGTTTGCGGAGCGTCCGCCCACCTATGTCACAAGACGCTTCCCTTCGGACCCGATCCGGGCCACACAACGCCCGTCATGCAGATTCACGGAAGCTGCGCCGCCCGCGACGGCCATGGCGTGCTGCTCTTGGGGCCGCCGGGCGTTGGGAAATCCGACCTTTTGCTGCGTTTGTTCGATCATGGGTTCGCGCTCGTCGCGGACGACCAAGTCTGCATCGAGGATGGGCTGGCCCGGGCGCCGGCCCCCTTGGCGGGCCTGATGGAGGTGCGCGGCCTTGGCATCATGCGGTGGCCCTTCTTGACGCAGGCCCGGCTGGCGCTCGCTGTCCAGTTGGCGAAGCCGCCGCGGATGCCGGACCCCGCCCGGCACGCGGAAACGGCGCTGCCGCTCGTGCGCATCGACCCGGCCGGGTGCTCCGCGCCCCTCCGGGTCGCCCTGGCGCTGGATTGCGCCTTGCAGCGGGTGTCCCAGGTTGCCGGAGCCTTCGCGTGACGGTGCTGCGCATCGTCCTGGTGAGCGGCCTGTCGGGCGCCGGCAAGGCCTCGATCCTGCGCGCGCTGGAGGATCTCGGCTACGAGGCGGTCGACAACCCGCCGCTGACCATGGTTCCCGACCTCGTGGTCCGCAGCGAGCGTCCGCTGGCCATCGGGCTGGACGCGCGCAGCCGGGGCTTCGACCCCGACTTGGTGCTTTCGACCCTCGCAACGCTGTGCCAGAACCCCCGGCTGCGGCCCGAGCTGGTGTATGCCTGGGCGGACGACACGGTGCTGCTCCGGCGGTTCACCGAGACCCGGCGCCGGCACCCGCTCTCCCCGCAAGGCCGCGTGCTCGACGGGATCGCCGAGGAGGCCGAATTGACCCGGCCGCTCCGCAGGCAGGCCGACCTGGTGGTGGACACCTCCGACCTTCCCTTGGCCGAACTCCGCAAGCTGATCGAGACGCGGTTCCGTCCCGACCTGCCCAGCGGCGTCCAGCAACCAGGGATGGCGGTGTCGCTCATCTCCTTCGCGTTCCCGGCGGGTCTGCCCCGCGAGGCGGACATGGTGTTCGATGCGCGCTTCCTGCGCAATCCGCACTATGATGCCGTGCTGCGGCCGCGGACGGGCTTGGATGCGGCTGTCGCCTCCTATATCGAGGCTGATCCGGACTTCGCCGGCTTCATGGACGGCGTGAAAACCTTGCTTACCCTCGTTTTGCCCCGTTTCGTGCAAGAGGGTAAGAAATATGCCACAATCGCGGTCGGATGCACCGGCGGGCGGCATCGGTCCGTGCATATCGTGGACCTCTTGGCCCGCAGCTTGCCTGCGCCGTCTGGCAAGGGGGCCGAGCAAAGGGAGTGGCGCGTGACCGTGACGCATCGTGAGCTGGAGCGGAAAGGCTTGGCGACAGTCCAGCATGCGGACGGCAGCAGCTCTCCGGACGACCCCGCGTTTTCGGAGATGCCGGGGCCACGTTCGATTGGAAAGGTATAGAACAACGCGATGATCGGCCTTGTGCTGGTAACCCACGGGCGCCTTGCCGATGAGCTTCGTCTGGCAATGGAGCATGTCGTGGGCACCCAACGAAACGTCGCCACGGTCTGCATCGGCCCCGACGACGACATGGAGGGCTGCCGCTCCAGCATCCGCCAGAGCATCGCGCAGGTCGACACGGGGGACGGCGTGGTGCTGCTCACCGACATGTACGGGGGGACGCCGAGCAACCTCGCGATCTCCATGATGTCCCGCGACGGGGTGGAGGTGATCTCGGGCGTCAACCTTCCCATGCTGGTCAAGCTGGCCAAGGTGCGGTCGAGCCAGACGCTCGGCGAATGCGTCGATTGCGCGCAGACGGCCGGACGCAAGTACATCGCCGCCGCGTCGCACGTCCTGCAATCGTGCAAGAAGCCGAACACCTGCGGCGGCTAGGCCGGTGAGCGACCCGCCGCCGCCGCCGAGCAGCCCCACGCTGGTCACGCGCACCGTGACCATCTCGAACACCCGCGGCCTGCATGCCCGGGCCGCCGCGAAGTTCGTGACCCTGGCCGAGCGGTACGGCGCGTCGGTCGATGTGCTGCGCGACGGGCAGGTCGTCTCGGCGCGCTCGATCATGGGCCTGATGATGCTGGGCGCCGGCAAAGGGTCGGACATCGAGCTGCAAGGGGACGGCTGGGACGCCAAGGAGGCGGTCGACGCCTTGGCGGCCCTGGTGGAAGCCGGGTTCCATGAACAGGACTGACGGCGGGTCCCCGCCTTCGCAGCCCCCGCCTTCGCAACCTCCGCCTTCACAGCCCGGATGCGGCGGCGTGCTGCCGGAGCGGCGCCTGTTCGGCATCGCCGCCTGCGCGGGCGTGGCCATCGGCCCGGTGTTCCGCACCACCGAAGCGCCGCCCCAGGTGACCCGGCACAAGATCCACGCCTCCGACATCGAGGCCGAAGGCGCCCGGCTGGACGCGGCGGTCCTGCGGTCGCGCAAGCAGTTGATGAAGCTGCGCAGCCGCCTTGTCGTCCTGCCGGAGGAAAGCCAGGGCGAGATCGCGCCGCTGCTCGACGCCTACATCCAGATGCTCGGCCCGTCCCGGCTGCTCCGCGGGGCGCGGACGCGCATCGGGGACCGCCTCGTGTCCGCCGAGACCGCGGTCATGGAGGAGGCGAACGCCATCGCCGCCACGCTCGCCGCGGCGTCGGAAAACGAGCACGCGGCGCGGCAGGCCGACGAGGTGCGGGAGATCGGGCGCCGGCTGGTCCGCAACCTGACCCGCGCGCCGTTCCGCAGCTTCGCCGGCGCGGCGCAGGGCGCCGTGCTGATCGCCGAAAGCCTGCGCCCGTCCGACGCCGCGCTGATCGACCCGGCGCGGATCGCCGGCGTCGCGACGGAGGAAGGCGGGACCGACGGGCATACCTCGATCCTGCTGCGCGCGCTCGGCATCCCCTCCGTGCTCGGGGTGCCGGGCCTGCTGTCGGGCCTGCACGCCGGGGTCACGGCGGTGGTGGACGGGGTGGTGGGCACCGTGATCCTGAACCCGGACGCCACCACCCTGTCCGGCGCGCGCCGGGCGGTGGCGAGCTTCGCGCGGGACCGGCAGCGGCTGAGCCGCCTGCGCCGGCTGCCCTGCGTCACCCTCGACGGCGAGGCCGTCAGCCTGCAGGCGAACCTGGAGCTGCCGGTCGAGCTTCCCATGATCGCGCAGTCCGGCGCGAACGGCATCGGCCTCTTGCGCAGCGAGTTCCTGTTCATGAACCGCGACACGGTGCCGACGGAGGACGAGCAGGCCCGGACGTTGCGCAACGTCGTCGAGACGATGGCCGGCGACACCGTCACCATCCGCGTCCTGGACTGGGG
>JAABUQ010003871.1_pt1 | contig 26504 bp, 5 predicted proteins | sample 5560001 | NCBI WGS metagenome assembly JAABUQ01 (sample SAMN10711888, study PRJNA513371) | rock metagenome | isolation source: Antarctica rocks | place: Antarctica: Victoria Land, Finger Mt nord | collected 2015-12-18 | reverse complement strand
ATTAAAAAATATAAATTAGAAAATTATAAGAATGTTAAAAGAGTAAAAATTATGTAATATATAATATATAATAATAAATATAAAATTTAAATATAAAATTATTTAAAAAGGCAAAAAAATATAAAGAAAATAATTTTAATTCATAAAGTTATTTAAATTTATTATATTTTAATTAATAATATTAAATATTAAAAATTAAAAATATAAAAAATATTATAATAATATAAAAAATAAAACATTTAAATTAAATTAAATGTATATACATATTAACTTTAAATTCTAATATTATCGAAATATAATATTTATTTTTTAATTAAAAATTTATTAAATTATTATTATTATTTTATTAATAACGAATATAAAATTAAAATCAAATATAATAATTTAAATAAGTAAAACTTTTAAAGAACTATAATAAAATCTATTTAAAATATTATAATTGTAAAGTTATATATAAGTCTTGATATTGTATATATGTTCTGTATATATTCCGGTATATAATTAAAAACTACGTTAATACCAAGCTTGTTACTAGAAGCCTTCTTATATATACCCTACTTTAATATTTTATCTTATTATTTTAAAAGTCCCCTATTTTTCTAATAATAACTGTTAATTCTTCTATCCTCCTAAAGAATAGGGTTAATAATAATTATTTATTTATTATATTATGCTTATATTCTATTATTGTAATAGTTATATTTAATTATTATATTTTATATTATTATTTATTATATATTTTAATAGTTCTAATAATTCTCCCTCCTAATATTGCTTAAAGTAAAATAATTAAACATAATATGCGATTTTTGTAACGAAAATATAATAAAAGCGGCTTAAATATTAATATAATTAATTTAAGAATATCTTTAAAAGAAATTAAAAATAAAGTATATTAAATTAAACTCGAAAATATTTATTTTAAATTATAATTTATAAATATAGAAATTAATACTTTAAAAGAGTAATAACGGAATTTGAATATAAATATATAATTTATATAAAATAATAATATTTTATATATAACGGTTATAATATTAAAAGAATCTTATATTAAAAATCCTTTATAATATAAAAGCAAATTATTTAAAGACTTTAATAAGCAATTTTGGAAATTAAAAAATTAAATATAATAAAACTTTAATTATTTCCTTAATAATATATCCAAAATTTCCTTTACAAAATTAAACTTAAATAATATATAATTAGACTATATTCGGAATACTAAAGAGTCCCAAAATAAACCCTTTAAATATATTTTTAAAACTTTTAAAAAAATATTAATAAATTTAATTTTATATTTAGTTAAAAGAATATTAATTAATTTATAATTTCGATACTTATCTTTTTAATATCGAAGTATAAATAAATTCTAAATATAGGAAGGAAATTATTAAAAAGCAAGCTTTTAATAGAAAATTATTATTTTATATTCGTAGTTTAATAACTATAATAGGAAAAGAGTTAAAAAATATTTATATCGACTTTATAACGGAAGCGTTCTGCTCAAAATAATATAATAAAGTTAAATAAAGTTTTTTAAAAGATATAACGGAATGATATATATATATTTTTGAAAATAAAATAATTTATTCTTTAAAAAATTAAAAAATTAAGCCAAATCAGTATTAGAAATTGTTTAATAATAAATATTAAAGGGATAAATTAAGGAGGATTCGATTTTAATTCGATTATAAAACAAAGAATAATTATAGGAAACCTAATAATTTAAATTAGATTTTAATCAACTTTAAGCGTTTATACTCCCCCGAGAAAAATAATAATAATTATTATTATAAGCAAATAGGTTATTAGGTTAAGAATTATTTATCTAAAAATCTTGTTAATTCTATTATAGAGACAAGAAATAACAAAGCTTTATAAATACTTTGTAAACGGAATAAAAAAAATAGAAATAAATCTTTATTAAGCGTAAATAATACCAAAGTATTTACTTTATTAAAATTAAAGCTTATTAAAATCCTTTTAAATAATAAATTAATATTTAACTTAATTAGTTAATATATAATTATATTATATAATTTTCTATATAAGGATTATAGCTTATTTATACTTAAATCAATTAATGAATTGAATATATATTATTATAAAACTTATTATATCCGCTTTATTATAAGGGATAATTAAAGTTATTAAGAAGAATATAAATTGCTTTTTTATATTATAAATTAGATTAAGCCTTAACTAATTATTAAAATATTAAGTTTTAAAGATCTTTATATATAAACCGACTTCGGAATAATAAAATAAAGATTTTCTTTTATTATTAATAAATTTTAAATTTTAAATATAAAATATTTTAACAAAAGTCTTTTCAAATTAATAAGAATAATTAAAATAATATATATAATATTATAATTAATCTATATTTAAGACAAAAAAATAATTTTATTTAAAAAGTTTAAAACTTATAAAAAAATATTTTTTAAAGATAAAATATTTCAATTACTAGCCTTTAAGGAAAGCGATTATATAATAGAGTTAAAAGGTAAAGATCCTCTTTACCGACTTATTTATAATCTTTCTAAGCCAGAACTTAAAGAACTTTGTTAGTATATTAATAATATAATTATATAAAGGATAATCTGCCCTTTAATATTATTAATAGGGGTATTTATTATTTTTATACTTAAAAAGGATAATATTTTATAATTATATATTAATTATAAAAATTTAAATATTATAATTAAAAAGAATAAATATCTACTCCCCTTAATTATAGAAATTTATTAAACTAAATTTAATAAATATATATTATTAAATTTACATATAAAAGGGTAATAAATAGAAAATTATATTCTGTATATAATATAAATATTTTAAATATTTAATAACATTATTTAATTTAATTAATACCTTAGTAACCTTTTAAATATATATTAATAAAACTTTAATAAACTTAATTAATATAATATATATAATATATTTAAATAATATATTAATTATTATTAATATGTTTGTATACCATTTTAATAATAATATTTATATTATAAAAGTTTTAATAAACTATAATAACCTAAAAGGTTTTATAAATATTAAAAAGTTAAACTTTAAATAAATTAAATAAGCTTTAAATTTAATTATTTATAATTTTAAGATTATCTATAAACTTAGGAAAACAAATTTAATTGATATATTATTATAGCGCCCTGATTATAAGGGTAATTCTAATAATTTAAAATTATTATTATTAACGCTTTAAATCAAATTAACCTTATAAAATAAAAATTTATAAGCGGAGTATTTATATGATATACTTATTATAAGGATATTTCAAAAAAGTAATTATATAATATTTATATTAAAATAAAAGGTTAATGAAATTATAAAAATAGCTTATAAAAATTATATTATCAAAGTTACGAATTTGATTAAAACTTTATAATAAAATAATAATTTTATATAATTAATTAATAAAGAGTTTATAAGGAACAAGCAAAAACGTTGCTATAATATATAAGATTTTATTAATAGAATATTAAGAAATAAAATATTAAAATAAAAGCTTCTTAAGCGGTATTATAATAACCTTTTAATTAAATATTTCGGAATAAATAAAATATTCAAATAATTATAACGGAAATATTAATAGAAAGATATTATTATATATATAAAATATTATATTAAAATATATAATTTTTATTAATATATTAAAATATAATAGTATAAATTATATAGAAAGCTTTATAGTTTATTATAACCTAAAGGCTATAAATAAAAATTATTATAGATTTTATTATTAATTTACTATCAAGTAAATAAAAAAGTTACGTTTATAATATAATATTAATAATTATTAATTAATACAATAAAATAATATATTATATATTAATTAATAAAATTATAATAATTATAAAACTTACTAATTTCTTTTTAAATATAATTATTAAATATAATTCCTTAAAAGGTATAATATTTAATAGAAAATTATTATTTATAAATATTTTTTAATCCGAATTATATTATTATTTTAAGATTAAAAGATATTTATTAATTATATTCTATTTTTAAATTAATAATATAATAAAGTAATAGAATCAAACTTTAAAATAATATTTATATAATTATTATAATTATAAATAGAGTAATTAAACTGTATTATTATTAATAATAGAATTTACTTATAATAATTATTATTATAAGAATATTAAAATAATTCTATTTTTTACGTATTATAATTATAACCCTATTATTCGTTTCGAGGACAAAATATTTAAAACTAAGCGAATATTAATAATAATAAAAATAATAAAAAAACTATAATTTATCTATATTAAACTTAAAAAAATTATTAAAAAATAATAAAATATTAATAGAAATATTATAATAAAAAATATAAATTATAAATATTCCCTATAAATAGTTTAATATTATTATTTATTAAAAACTTAAAATAGAAACGCTTTAATAAAAAATCGTTTTATAATCTTTTCCGAGTATTTAATATAATTAAAATATAAATTTATTATTTAATATTACTTAATATTTATCGAATCTATTTAGTTTTTTATATTTTATTATTAGAACTTTATTATAATTCGTAGGAGAATAATTAAGAATATATATTATCCTTTAAGTTAATAAATAATTAACAGGAATAAGAAATAGAAAAAATATTAAGGAAATATTATCGGAAAAACATTATATAATATTAAATTAAATAGAAAAGCTAGGACCTAAAGTATAATAAATAAATTAATAAGGAAAATATAAAAAATATTATAAAGAATATTCGGAACTTTGAAAGCAAAATAATAATTTTATTAAATATAAATATACTTATTATGAATATTCTAAAAAATTTAAAGGTAACGAAAAAAATATACTATCCGATAATTAAATTTATATATTAAAGGTATAATAATTATCTGACCTTAATACCGGATAAGTTTAAAGATACTACCCCCTTAAAACTAGGTTTAAGAAAAGAATCGCTCCTATATTAGGCTTACGCCGAAATAGTAATAGCGCGGTATTGATTATAACGTTTATATTTATATTATTTTTTTATAATTTTAATAGTTATAAGCCTAGTAGCCCCGGAATCCTTTTTCCTTTCTTTTTCTGCTTCCTTTTTTCCTCCTTCTTTAATACCCCTTATCTTTATATCCCCTTATATAAAGGTTAGTTAAATTATATAAAATTTAATATAAAAACGAAACTTATATTTCCCTTTTCCTTTTCGGATATTATAAATATTATTAAAAAAGTTATAAATATACTTCCTAACAGTACCTTCTTTTATTCCCCTGATAATAAGTTTCCCTTATAAAAGTTAACAAAAACTATATAAGATTATTAAATATAATAATTAAAAAAAATAAATTAATAATAGTTGCTGTAAACCTCCGCCCTTAAGGCCTTTAACGATTCTTTTATATAAGCTATAACCTTAATAGCTAAAAGTTTATATATAAAATCTTTTAAACCCGCGGCGTATAAAGAATTATAATAATCTTTAATAAAAACTACCCTAGCAGCCTTCTTAATAGGGTTAAAAGCGCCGGCCCTAATATATAAAAACAAAATACAAATATAAATATAGAAAATATACAAAGGAATGATATATTTATTGAAATTATAATACTTTTTATAATACTAAATATAAATATAACTAAAAACGAGGCTAAGATAAGGCAAAATAATTTTACTTTAAAAAATAGTAAGGAAAAGGCATATTATATATATATTAATTATAATTATATAATAATTATAGAATAAATATATAATAATTATAGAATAAATATATAATAATAATATATAGCAAAATAAAATAAATAGAATATTATAAAAATAGGAAAAATATATTAAAGCCTATATTTACGGAAAATATAAATAATAATAAAATAATAACTTAAAGGGCTAAATAAGAATAAGAAATATTATATAAAATATTTATATAGAAAATTATAAAATAAATATCGTTATATTAATAATAATATAATAGGAATATATATACAGAAATTATAATATAATTATTATAATAATATCCTTATTATTATTAAATAAAAGGTTAATTATATTTAATACAAAAAATATTAAAAATATTAAAAATATATAAAGCTTATAAATATATATATAATATATTTCTTGTAATTATATAAATATATATATATTATATTAACAACTTAATTTAACTATATTTATATTATTCAAGTATATTATAATATTCAAAATAATTATATATAAAGTATTAAAGGTAAAATAGCTTTAATAATTTACGTAATAATAAAGTAAATAGTTATTATTATTATTATATTTTATTAATAATACTTACTTATTAAGGTATATACGAATATTTATTTATAACAATAATTATTATAATACCGCTAGAATATATATAGCCTTATATTATATTTATAAAAAAAAAATATAGAAGTAACTACAAAAGAAAAACAAATATAAAAGAATTTTTTAATATTATAACTATTATATTTACCGAGTAATATTTAAATTATTATAATATTATATACCTTTTTCCTCTATATTTCCTATAAGTTTAAGAGGTTTTTAAAATATTATATTTATAAATATATATATAACGAAAGTATTATATATACGGGAATTATATAAAGTGTATTAGGACTCTTTTCCCCTTATAACGTTTATAATAAGGGGTGTTTAATAAGTTTAAAAGGATATTATTTTACTATTTAAGGTATTAAGGATTAATATTTTAAAAAGGGGATAATTATAAAGCTATACGTAAATCTTAATATTACGTATATATTCCGTATATATTTTAATATATAATTAGAAACTACGTCAGTACCAAGCCTATTACCGGAAGCCTTAGAGAATAAAACAATATTATATATATTTTACTCTAATATTTTACCTTATTACCTTAAGGGTCCCTTATTCTTTTAATAATAACTGTTAGTTCTTTTATCCTCTTAGAAAATAAGGTTAATAGCAATTATTTATCTATTACGTTACGCTTGCGTTCTATTATCGTAATAGTTGTATTTAGTTATTATACTTTATATTACCATTTACTACATATTTTAATATAATATTATAATATAATATTAATATATTAAAAAATAAAATAATAATTCTATTTTTAAATAAATAAAAAATAAAACAATTTGATATATTAATTATTTAAAAATTATAATAAATTTTATTTAATTAAATATATATATATATAATTTTTATTTTAATTATTTTATAATAATAAATAATAATAAAAAGTTTTATATTTTTATTTAATTATAATAATATATTATAATAAAAGAATTTATTAATCTTAAATAAAACTTTATAAATTTAAAAAAAATACTTAATTTTAAAAGATTTTAATTTATATTATTTTTTATAACTAAACTCTTTTTAATTAAGAAGTAGTAGTACAATAGCAATGTTATTAGAAACTGAGTTGATATTTGCATATAAAACGTATATATAATATAATGTATACGCAATTATAAAGTTGTAAGTTCGAATCTTATTATCCCTAACTTACGTGCCAAAAATGGAGGATCTACAGTAGAAGCATACGGAGATACAGGACAGATTTTCGACAACACGGAAAACGATATCCAGCATACAGCAAGAAAATCGCAATAGAACAGCAGGCTTTTGGGCAAAAAACAGCAGATTTTGCATAAACCCTAATAGGTATTATATCGAGGATAAACCAAATATATATATATATAATTAAATAGTTTGTTAAAAAATATATAAATTATAAATATTATGTTTATAATATTATTAAAAATTATAATAAGAAATATATATAATTAATAAGCTATTATTAATTTGATATTTATTTCGAATAAAATAATAAATAAATTATAAATATATTAAATAAAAAGTAATACCAAATATTTATTAAATTTTTTTTTAATAAAAATAACCTTTTATATAACTGTATTCGATATATAACTATAACGCTTATATAGGAATTAGAAAACAATAAATTTATAGAATTTTAAAAAAGTATTTTTTATTAATTTCTTAAAACTATTAAAGGATAAATAAATAAACCGTTAACGAATTAATAATTATATATTAGAATTTATAAAAGTTATTAAAATAATAATAAAAACTTTAATTTTATAAGTTAAACTTAATAGAAAAGTTAAAATAAATATTAAAAAATAATTAAAATAATTAAAATAATTAAAATAAAAGGGAGTTTAAAAATATTATATAAAATATAAAAGAATTTATTAAAAAGCTTTATTAAATTATAAAATAAACAAAAAAAAAGATATAATAAAAAACTTATTTATTTCGTTTTTATATAACATACATAAAATATTAATAATAAATATAGAAAATAAAATAAAAGTTTTAAGGAATATTTCCTGCTTTCTTTTAAAGTCAATTTAAAGGATATTTTAAACTATTAATATAAAATTTTGATAAAAAAAGGCAATCTTTTAATAAATTATAAAATTTTTAAAAAATAAAATTTTCAATAAAATTTTAAGGTTTAATAAAATATTAAATAAGATCTTCCGCCTTATTATATACGAAATATTAATATAATTTAAATCTTTTTTCCAAAAATATACAAAAGAAAGAATATAATTAAATTACTTTAAATTATTAATAATAATTATAATAAAAAAATTATGAAAAAAGGATTATATAAATTTTAAAGTATATAAGCTTATTATATTATTAAATATTTTAAAGAAAATATTAAAATTTATAATTTCGAAATTTAAATGAAAATTAGGATTAAAAAGTTTATAAATATAATATAATATTTAATTATTAAGAAGATTTATATTATAAAAAATAATAATAAGAAAATAACAAGTTTATTAAATTTAAATATTATAAAGGTATTTAATAATATCTTTTATATAAAATTAATATATAATATATAGAAACGTTATATATTAATAATAATATTTATTTAAATTGAAAATTTTTTATAAATAAAGAGAATTAATTTAATAGTAAGTTCTTATACGTTAATAAAATTAAATATAAATATAAATATATTATAAGATTTACCGTTATTATTTATTTCATATCTTTTTTATAATACCGATTTATTAAATATATATATAAATACATAATTTTAAACTAACTTATAATATTTTTATAAAGAAAAACTATAAAATATTAATATATATTTATAAGTTTTTAATTAAATAAATACGTTATTAATACAAATATAAATATTAAAGTTTTAAAATTTTAATTAAATTTAAAATTAAAATAATAATTTTATATAAAATAATTTTAAATTAAATTAATAAAGAAAATATTAATTTTAAATATTTTAAACAAATTTATTTAAAATATATTATTAAAAGTAATAAAAGAAATATATATTATAATATTAAAGCCGGTATTTATATATAATATAATTATATAATATATATTTATAAAATTAAAAAAATATTTAAAAAATATTTAAAAAACATTATAATTAAGTTAAAATTAATTTAAAAGTAATTTTTAAGAATCGCAATTAAAATATATAAAGCAATAGTAATAGAAACCTTAAAGGTAAAAAAATATATTATATTAATCGATTTATATATAAAAAAACTAATAGCAAAAACAATAATTAAATTAAACTTTAAACACTCTATATATATAATAAAAGCGGTAATAAAATATATTTACTGAAATCTTATAATAATAATAAAAAAAGGCAAATATTTTAAAATATTAAATACTTAAAAAAAAGAATAAATAATCAAACTTTCAAAATTAAAGGAAATATTAAAGATAGCCCTTTATATAATATTATTATAAATAATTTCCTTAAAAGTGGTTATTTGCAAAGATAAAGAAATAATATATTAAATATATAATATAAACAATATATCCTCAGGTTATAAAACTTATTTAAATAAAAATAAACAAAATAAAAATATAATAAGTATATTAATTAATTTAAAATAAGAATAAATAATATATTTAAATAGTTCAAAGGTCGCTTTTATATATTATAAAGAATTAGAAAACTTAATAATAATAATTATATAATTATATACTTAATATATTATCGAAATAAATATAAATTATATACATAAAATATTTTCAAATAATTAAACTTTATTAAAAATAATATAAAAAACATATTTAATAATAAATTAAATAAAGTTATTTTATATATAAACCGTTTATAAGGAAATTAAGGTTTAAAAAGTTATATTAAAATTAATTTAAATTTTAAATTATATACAAATTTTAAAGAAATAATATACTTATAAAACATATAAAACAAAATTATAAAACTTATATAAAGTAAAAATATAATAAAAATAACTTTAATATAAAAAAGATATAAATAGAAATAGAAAAAGAAAAAGAAATAAAATAATAATGAAAACGAAAATATTTTTATATTTTGATTTTGATTATTTTTTTAAATATTGAATTTTATATATAAATTATTCAAAGTCTTATAATATACTTTTAATAAAAATAAAAATAAATAAAACAAACTTTAGGAAAATTTTATATAAGAAAAGAATATTAAATATTTAAATAACAAATTATAAATTATAAATTATAAATATAATAAAAGCGTTATAATAATTAAATATATATTATTATTATATTTTTAATAAAAGTTATAAAAGAAAGCTTTAAAAAAAGTTATTAATATTATAAATTTAAAAATATTATTAAAAAATAAAAAGTATATAATAAAAACAATATATATAATCTTCGTTATCAAGAAGTTAATATAATTCTAAGGGATCGAAACCTTATTTAAAAAAGTAAAATAAAAGTATTTAATTTTATTTTAATAATTTTATTTAATAAAGGAAATTTAAATATAATAATTAATTAAAAAGAAATAATAAAGAAATTTATATATATTATTATTACCTTTTATATAAAACAATAATAAACTAGAAATATATAATAAAAGTTTATATAAAGTATTAAAATAAGTATTAAAATAAGTATAAAAAAATTATATTTTTAAAAATTATATTTAAATTAATTTTCAATTAAATATATTTTTTAATATATTTTTATTTTTATTTTTATTTTTATTTAAAAAAGTTTTATTAAATATAAAAGTTTTAATTATAATATTATTAATACAAAGCTTAATAAGAAAAACAAAAAACAAAAATAATAATAATAATATTTAAAAAAAAAGTTTTAAAAATGTTATATTTAATTAATTATATTTTTATTTACTAAACATATATTATAATATATTATATTTATTATTTATTATTTATTATTTAATATATATACTTTATTAATTAAAAAAGTTAACAAAATAAAAAAATAAAAAGTTTCTATATTGCAAAACTAAAGTTTAATATTCTATAATTCAAATAACAATATATTATTGTAAATGTAGTTAAAAATTAAAGTATTGATTAAGTTTATTACTTACTTAGGATAAAACAGTTGAATGACCAGTTTAGTCAGTTGATTGGTAAACCAGGAGGATTGGCGCGTTAACTGCCACAGTTCAATGCCTTGGGGTATTGTTGGAGAATGGCTGGGGCAGTCTCTCCAACAGCACTAAGCCAAATCAGGTCTAGCGTATTGCAATCCTGGATCATTATTAGCCAAGCTGTATGCCGAACAACAAGGGTTATACTTAGGGTATATTAGCTCTATTAAATACTTTATTATCTATAAAGCCTAAATTAATCAACTAATATTCTTAAATAATTAAAATAATTAAAATTTCTTATAATTAATAGGTTATAAGCCCGGCTAGCGTTTATGTATTTATATAAAAAGAAAAAATATTCAAGTTTTTAATTTATAAATATTATTATCTTATTTATTTTTATATCAAATTGTAAAAATACAAATTATTTTTATTAAAGAAGGATCCTAATTAGTTATTAATAAAAATAAAAATAATATTAATAATAATTCACCTTTAATAAATAAAAAGGCTTAGGCTATTATTATTTTAATATATAAATTATATATTAAAGACTTCTTTAATAACGAAAAGGATATTATAAAAATATAAAAGCTTTTAGAAAATAAATTCCAAAAGAAAAATAATTATATTATATATATAATTATTTAATATTTAATTAACATAAATTTTATTACTTTCAAAAGTACTAGGGAGTATATTAATTATTTATGTTATTAAAATAATTATTTAATAATAATAATATAAATTATAAATAAAATAATATTAACTTATTTATTCCTAAAAGATCTCCCGAATAAAATAAAATTATATTAAATTTAAATTATTTAAATTATAAATAAAATTAATAAAAATATTACTTTTAAAAAGATTATTAAAATAGTATTTGCTTATAATAAACAATAAAGCTAAAAAGGCTCTTTGAAAACCTTAATAATAAGGAACTTTAAAAAGTAAGAAAAAACAAAAAATAATAATAATAATAATAATAAAAAGGGAGATAATAAAAATATTAAACCGAAATACTTTTATTATAAAGGATCTTATATAAAAAAAATTACTATTATTTAAATAATAACCTCCGTCTTAATTAATAGAAGCTAAAAAATGAGAAACTCCTCCCTAAAGATAATAAAGAGAAAACGAAATAGGTCTTAAAAGTATATAGCTTTAAAATAACTATTAATTTTAAAAAAGTATTAATAAGCTAAAATCCATATTTACTCTAAATAGTAATATTTTATTTCTTATTATATATATAATTACCCTATTAATAGGATTAACGATATTATTATAATAACTAATAATAATAAAGAAATTGAGTTAATAGATATATATTACGTCCTAAAGAACTAATACAATATTAGTTCAATAATAAAGTTAGTTAAAAAGGGATATATAATATTATTTAGGGGAAAATTTTTTAATATTAGGAATAAAATAAGGAAAACGTTATTTTTAGATTAAAAAATAGGTAATAATTATTTTATTCTTTAATTTCCCTTAAAATATTAGAACAAAGGACATTCCAGCCTTATAAAGGCTCTGATATATACGCTTTAAATATACTGAAATAACTTTAATAAAAAATATAATAAAAATAATTATTAGAATAAATATTAAATAAAGTAATAAATTTAAAAATATAATATTAATAAAATAATAATATAAAGCTTATATTATAGGAAAATAATCTTATATTTTTAATTACGAGTTAATAAGGAATAAGTAAGTAATACTTTTAAACGAATAATAGTTTATAAATATTGCTAAAAGTAAAAAAATTACTCTTATAAAAGGTAATATAAAATATATTTTAATATTTATTAATAAATATATTAATATAATAATTATTTATCTTCTTCCTTTACGAAAAGTAGGCCTTATTAATAATCGTATTAAAAATAATATATAAAAATCTATTAATTCGTAAATATAAATAACTCTTAATCAAATTAATATTTAATAGGAGCCGATATTATTATATAACTCTTATTAAAATAATATTATTAAGTAAAATAATAAAATATTATTCGAATAAGTTAAAATAATATTATTTTATTTAGGATTGAATAAAGATTTTTAAGAGGAAACTTTAAATTTTATAATATATATTAGAAAGAAGCTTTTTATAACAATATTTAATAAAAAAATATTATATAAAAAATAAATTAAAAAGAAATCAAATATTAATTATATAAAGCTATTCAGATATATTTATTAAATATATAATAAAAATATTTATAAGTAGAAACTCAAATTCCGGGGTATTAAATATAAATTCCTAAGATTCAATAATAATTCTAATTAATATTAAATATAAAATAAAAAGGCTAAAGAATTAAAACTTTTAACTTATATTATTTTTGATAAAATAATATTAATAAAGATATATTTATTTAAAATAAAAAATAATAAAAAAATAATTCTTAATATTCCTAATAAAATAAATAATATATTAATAAATAAGTAATCTGTAAATATAAAAGCAAATAATAAAGAAGTTAGCCTTAGTTTTAATATATAAAATAGATTTGGGAAAGTTAATATTCAAAACGTTAAACTTAATAAGGTAATTAACTTTAATTTTAATAAGCAAAATATTAAGCAAATACTAAATACGGAGTTAAATAAAGAAATCGTATTTTATATTAATAATATATTATTTTTATATAATAAATAAAAAATATTAAGAATATAATAAATATTTCTTTAAACTTATTAAGGGTTATTAATATTATTAGAATATTAACCGAGATAGTCTATAAGACCTTATTTATTAATAAATTATTATAATTTTTAAAAAAGAATAAAGGAGGGAGGATTTTCTTTTATATAAATTTTTTAAATAATCAAAAATAAAAATACTATCTTTCTTAAAAATTGACAAAAAGTACTTTTAAAGCTAAATAAAAAATAATAGAAAATAATATTTTAAATAAAACTGGATATAATAAAATCTAAAAGGGTATAAAAAATTAGGAAACTATTATTAGAATATAAAATATTTTTAAGAAAATAAATATTATTAATTACTTAAGTTAAATATCAAAGGCGAAATTATTAAATATAAAATTTAATAAATTATTAAGGGCTTCGAATAAATAAAAGGAGTAGATTATAATATTATTTTCTTATTAATTATAAAAATTTTAAATTAGAAAATACTCCTAGCGTTAGGAATAAAATATAATATAAAAATAAAATATTCCGATATTAATATTGCTTTTTTAGAAGTAATTCTTAAAGAAGAAATATAAATAGAATAGCCTTATAAATATATTAATAATATAAATAATATATATTATCTAAAAAAGGTTTTATATAGTTTTAAATAATTATTTAAGGAATAGGGAAAAATATTAATAATAAAGTTAAAAAATTTTGGCTTTAAGCGACTTTAAAAAGACAATTTTATCTTTATTAATAATAAAGAAACAATTATAATTATTTATATAAATAATATATTAAAATTTTTATATACAAAAAAGGCAATAAGTAAGTTAAAAGCTTAATTTAATAAGGAATTTAAATTAAAATATTTAAAAGCTATTTCTTTTTATTTAAAAATAGAAATCTTAAGAAATGATAATAATTATATAATAATTATTATTTAAAAGGGTTATATCGTTTAAATATTTAAATAATTAAGAATAAAAGATTGTTATATTATTAAAAATATTATAAATAAAAATATAAAGCTAGAATAATTACCTCTTAAATATATTATTAATAAGAAATTAAAAAACGATTTTATATTTATTATTAAAACCTTAAATTAAATAATTAAAATAAATTAAATTAATATTAATTTTATAATATATTGTTTAAGCAAGTATTTTATATAATTAATAAATAATTATTATATAATAATAAAATAAATAATAAAATATTTAATTAATATAATTAAAATCGGAATAATATTTAAATTAAATTATATTTATAATAAGACTCTTTAAGCTTACTCCGACTCTTTTTAATATAATAATATTAATAATAATAAATTTATAATAAAATATTTTTTTAAATTAATTAATAAACCGGTTAATTAGAAATTTAAATAAGAATTAATTATAATTATATTATCGATTAAGGCTAAATATATCATTATATTAAATATATATAAAAAAATTATATATCTTAAGGATTTGCTTTAGGAATTTAAATATAATAAAAAAAATATAAAAATTATAAAAATTATAAAAATAAACTTAAATAATAAATTAATAATTAATTTAACCGAAAACTTTATAATATATTTTAAAATAAAATATATATAATTTTAATATTATAAAGTAAAAGAATTAATATAAAGCAAAGATATAATTATAAATTAAATCTTTATCAAAAAAATAATAATAAATTTTTTAATAAAGTTAATAATAATAGCAAGCTTAAAATATATACTCTAGTTATTAAAGCTAGCTTAAGAAGCCAAAAAAAGAAGTATAAAGCTTAATAGATTTAAAAACTATTATAAAGTTTAAAAAAAGGTATTAAAAAATAACTAAAGTAATCTCTCTAGTAATATTAAACTAAATCAGGTCTAGCGTATTGCAATTCTGGATTATTATTAGCTAAGTTATATACCGAACAATAAAAGTTATACTCAGGGTATATCAGCTCCACTAAATGCCTTATTATCTATAGGGCCTAGATTGATCAGCCGAGTATATAGATGAGCCTGTATTCCTAGGTAGATAGAGCAATTGAAATCTCCTATAGCCAACAGGTATTGAACACTTCGAACGTTCAAGCCTGTTCAAGGTATGCAAGCCTTGAACATCTTGAACACCTTGAACAGGATGGTCTATAGAGACCCAGAGCACGATGGGCCTCTCCCATCGTGCTCAACTGATTCTAACAGCTCTTTTTTGGAATGCCTTCTTCCACTGATTCCTGTGAACCACGCCTCGCACTGTGCTCCTGAGCTCCCATCCGAGAGACCCATACAACCCTGACAGGCCTTGTTCACCCTTGGCATTGTGAGAGTTGTTACAACGTCTTCTGCCATGCCCACACCTGCACGCCATGCAGATAGCTGCCTGCTTGGAGCAATGGTAGCCTGCTAGTGCGAGACTGGATTGTTCACGTGAAACATCGGCGAGCTTTCAATAAAAACACCGAAAGATTCAATTCTGCGGAGAACAGGCTTCTCGCGATAACCTTCGGTATTTCTGAGTGGATACTTGTTGCAATACATAATCCCACCAGCGGTGACAATGCCCTGCAAAATTGGCGGTCTCTGCCGCCGAGTTTGATAGGACTTGTCACTTGCAAAATTGAGATAAACGTATGTTATGGTTGACGCATGAATCTCGTTCAACCATTAATCAACTGACTAAATTCACCATTCAGCTACACCATCCTAGGTAGGTAATGATGCTAGTTGAAGCTTCAATTGCTAACTGTATTTACGATAGTACGTCGCTGCCCTAGCTATAAAGTATTAGGCCCTGGCCCTGCAGTATTAAGTCGCCGCTACCTTATATTCTCCCTGCTTTTTCGATCGATATAACTCATTGTTTAATAAAGTATAAAATATTATTATATAAACTTCAAATAAATACTTATTAAATATGGAAATAAATATTTTACTAATTTGCTACTTTTATTTTATGTATTTAATATACTGACTTAACTACTCCAAAGAAATTAGGGTTTAAGACCTAAAAGCGTCCTAAAACGACCGGTTGTTCTGTTATTTTTTGGTAGTAATATAATATAATATTAACAAAAGGATCGGTTATTATAAGGCAATTATAAAAGGGGAAAAAATTTCTTTATTATAAGTTTTTTTTTAATATATATCGTTTTGAGTACTTTATAATAATAATATTATAATTATTTAAAAGGGTATAATAAATATTATATTAAACCCTTATTAATATTATATTATATACTATTTGGTATTAAGGGGAAAGTAATAGTTAATTGTAATAGTTAATTGAGTACCCTATTAACTACAATAATATATATTAATACGTTAAATTGACAATCCAACATCAGTTGATTCACTATTCAACGAGATTTATACCTTAACCATAATATGTATCCTTGCCTTCTTACTGAGTCATTTTTTGTCGAAGAGTCTTTGTTCTATTAATACTACCCTTCTAATATTCGTATTGACCCCCCAACAGCTATGAACCCCCAACGGCCAGGCACTAGGCCTATTCTAGTTAGCTCGTAGCAAATTCTACTGTTTCTATTTATTAAATAATATAATACTTCCCAAATCATTATATCCTTATCAATACTTACGGTATAAAGTTTATATAAAGTATACAAATTGTATAATTAAAAATTGTAACCGTTTTGGTACTTTAATATTTATATATACTTTTTATTATTATATTTAACTTTATATTTTAAGAAATATAAAGCTTTACTTTTATATTCCTTTACCATTTATTGGTTGATTTATGTTAATAAATAATCAAACAAAAGTATTTAATAATTTTTACAATTTACTTTCTTTAAATATTTAACATAATATATAAACATAATATGCAAAGTATATTAATATTAACTTCCTTAAATAAACTTAACACTTGGCTGTTGGGAAGTTATAACTATTAAAAAGTTATTGAAAATATAATTTTGAAAATATAATTTTGAAAATATAATTATATTTTAGAATTACTTACTTATTTAATTATATAATTTAATACTTTCTTTTAATTGAATAAGTAATTGTTTGGATTATTAACTTTGTTACTTTAAATATTCGTTTATTAATAAAATTAAATATATAATTTTTTTTTAAATTAAACCCTTTTAAGTTTTTACGCAAAGATATATAATAATTTAATTTTATAATATTAAAAGCGCAAACGCTAACCGGGTTTATAACCTGTTAAGAATAAGATTCTAAAAATATAACTATACTTTAGAATTACTTATTCAATTATATAATCCAACAAAGGTCAATACAAATAATGTTGTAATTGACATATAAATTTCGTTGAATAGTCAATTAATTAACTAAATTTACTATCCAACAACGCTATTTTAAATAAGCTTCAATTACTAGCTATATATACAATAATATTTTACTGCCCTAGTTTTATAGTATTAAGTTAAGCTTTATAGTTTAAGTTGCTATTATTTTATATTTCTTTTTAAATTTCTCGAATATTCAAATATATTTACTTTATTATTTATATTAATAATATATATATAAAGCGTTAAGTAGCAAATATAATATATTATAATATATATTTAGCAATTAAGAAAGCTGTTAACTAAGTTTAATATTTTTTTATAATATTTTTAAATATTTTATTATTTTTTTCTCCGAAAAGTTTAATATTAAAATTCTTAATAATATTATTTTAATACCAAAAATTTCAATATTATCAACTTTAATATATTAATATTATAATATATTTCCGTCTTTCTTTTACCTCTTTTTAATTAGTTTTTAAATAAGTTTTTTATTAATAGAATTATTATTAAAAAATATTATTAATAATAAACTCCTTTTTCGGCTCTTATACGAACAACATTATATTTATAAATGTTAATTATAATACCCTAATAATATTACTTTAAATAAAAAGAAAATTATAATAAATTTAAGGCTTTAAACAATTTCGAATATAATAAAAATAAAATAGTCTTTCGGAAACTAATAATTAATAAAAATATTTCCTTTTAAGTTAAATATATTATTACTTTATTAATTATTTACAATTTTATTAAGCAAATATATTTCTATTTTTATTATATAAAACGTAATAAGATTTAGTTAGAAATTTAATATTTTTATTATAATATTATTTAATATAAGGTTAGCTACTTTATAGAACTTTATTAATATTATCAAATTAATAATCTTTGGTATATTAAATTATTATTAATAATAATTTAATTATCTAATCCGGTTTAACAAAGTTAAATAAATTTTATTAATATATAAAATAACATTTATAATAAATATAAATAAATAATAATAATAATTGTAAATATTTCTCTCCCCTTACGAAGTATTTGGTAGTATTTTAATATTTTAAGGGAAAATCTATAATAGCGCCCGATTTGGATAGCTTTATTACCAAAAAATAGTATTATAAAGGGATAATTTTTAAATTATCCTTTATATTTTAGGCCTAAATCTTGATAGCCCTAAATTTGGAGGATTTAAAATATATAAATATTAGAATAATTTATAAATTTATAAAAGCAATATTAATTCTATATCAAAATTTAATAAGAAATTAATATAATTTTTATTTATTTAAAAATATTTATTTAATATTTTGTTCTTAATTAATTATTAAATATTATAAAATCAACTTTTTAAATATATATTCCTATAGCCTCTTGTTGCTAAAAAGCCGTTTAACATTTATAATAATTTTGCTATCTTCTTTATAATTTATACCCTTATTAAGATTTTTTAATTTAATAATAATATTAAATTTAAAAAAACTTAATTTTATCTTTTATATTATTAATAATAATTTAGAATATTTTTAAATATAAAGAGTTATTAAAAGGGCAAATAGTATAATAAAAGATTATATTAATAATTAAATAGAAATTAATAAAATATCTTATTAAGTTTTAAACTTAATTAAATATATATAATATATAATTTTATTAAATTTATTTCGGCTGTTCCTTTATTATTAATAACGAAATCTAGCTTAGAAAATTATTATATTTATAAATAAAAATAATAAGCCGGAAGATAATAAAGTTTTTATTAATTTAAATATTTTTTTAATATTCCCAAATTTTATATATTAATTTTATTAATATTAATAAAAATATAATAATGATTAAAATTAGAACTCGAATAACTTGCTTTTGATTAATAATATTTTAATTATAATATAAGCCGAAATATTATTAACTTCTTTATTTATGTTAAAGAATAATATAATATATTATAAATAAAAAAGATATTTAATAATAAAATTAAAGATAAATAGTTTAAAGAGCAAATACTTCTTTTCTCTTAATTATCTTAACTTGTTATATTATTAACTTTATTTATAATTAATAATATATTAATCTTATAACCCTTATAATAAGTATTTCTTAAGCTTAATCATAAATTAATAAAAAAGTAGTTTAAAAGTTTAATATTAAATATATTAATAACAATAATTATTTAAATAAAATATTAATTTTTAATAATATATTTTATTTTTACTCCTTCAAAGTATTTAAGTTAGTTTTCAGTTAAGGGAATAATTTATAAATTTAAAATAATAATATCAAATTTTAAGAGCCTTATTACGAAAAATTAGCGTTGTTAAATTATATTAATCTTTTTCTCTTTTAATACTTTATTATAAATTTATAATTATAAGGAATATTTATAAATAAAGTAAAAATAACGCCAAGTTTTAATAATAAAATTAATAAAATTAAATATTATTTTTAACTTATTTATAAATATTATTTTTATAATTTTTGAAAATACTTATTAATTATAAGTTTTAAACTCTTTTATATTTTTATATTTTCTTTTTTTATTTTATTTTATTTTCCTTTATTATTTCCGGATATTAACTTATATATTATTAAGGTTTACAAACGCTTTATTATTACCCGAGTATAAAATTAAATTAAATATAATATTAAAATAAAAGTAATAACTTAGAAATTCTACCTTAAATATATTATTAAAATCTTATTAAAAAAGAGAAAAAGAGCTTTTATTATAAATAATAAAATTATTTATATTTATATTTTTAATTATTATTAATAAATTTATATATTATAAATATAATATAATATTATTAATTATAAATATTTAGCGAAAAATATAATATTATTAACTATAAATACTTAGCGAAAAATATAATATTAATTTCGATAATATTAATTAATATAATTAAGAACCTTAATAATCCGATAAAGATCTTTTTAAAAAAGGTTATTTAAAAGGAATTATAAATAAAAATATAAAAATTTCCTTTATAATAAATAATATATTTACAAAAAAGTTGAAAAATAATATATATTCTTTTATTATAATCTTAATACTTTATATATTTTAATATTTATATTATAATAAATATCGATTAAAATAACAAGGAAATAAAAAACAATATAAGAAAAAATATTAATAAAGGTTAAAATATAATTTTCAATTTTTCTTAATAATAACGCCGTTATAATTGTAATATAACTTTAATAAATATTTACTTTTGATTTATATATATATAATTAATACCGAGCCGATTATAAAATACTTTAAATATATAATTATTATTATAAATAGATTTTTCGGTTTTTAATTAATTATAGTAAATAATTAAATATTATTAATTTATATTATTATTATTAATTATTTAATAAAATATAAAATATTATTATATAAAACTTAAATAAATATTTATTAAATATAAGAATAATTATATTAATAACTCGTTATTACTATTTTGTATATTTAATATATTAACTTAGTTGCTTTAAGGAAATTAAAGTTTTAAATTTAAAAATATATTAAAACGATTAGTTATTTTACCGGATTTTAATAACAAAATAATATAAAATTAGCGAAAATAACGGTTATTATAAAGTAATTATTAAGGGTAAAAAAATTCTTTATCGTAAATTTTTTTTTAATATATACTATTTTAAATATTTTATAATAATAATATTATAGTTGTTCAGGGGGTATAGCAAATATTATATTAAATTTTTATTAATATTATATTATATATTAATTAATATTAAAGGAAAAGTAATAATTAGTTAAATAATTAATCAATTAATTATTACTTTATTAATTAAATAATTAAGTAATTAATTACAATAGTCAGTTGATTAGCCAATTACCTATAGTAATATACAATAGTACGTTAAATTGACAATCCAACATCAGTTGATTAACCATTCAACGAGATTTATGCCTCAACTGCGACAGTAACAGGACCTGAACTTAGCCTTGATTAGATAATGAGGCGTGCAATCAGACCTCCCTTTGAGTCATAACAACCCTATTGCTAGCCACGTTGATTTGAAGCCACGTAAAGGCAAGCCACGTCAAGACGCAGGATGTGCGCAGGAATGTGAACTCCTTTCTAGATTCTTCTTAAGGAAACCTCAAGGATTAACTTAATGTATTTCACCCCCAAGTCGCACGCCCGAACTCCCAGCAAAAATAGCGATAGATATGTGCAGGAATATGACCCTTACAGAAACTCTTCTGTTTTCGGACGTGAGTTACACAAGGGTGTAACATGAGCGATGAGTCAGTAGCCTGAGCTATGATTGAGCAGGACTGAGCTTGCTGTTCCTGGATATTGAACAGTATAGCTGTTAGTTCATAACTTTTTGCCATCATTCATCTCAAATCTTGCCCTCATATTGCTGCGCCAGGACACCATCTCGCCAGACGCCACGCAAGTTGAGCGTTGCATCAATGTCCTCCAGCGGGTTTCCTTCCACCAGAACCAGATCAGCCTTCAATCCCTCCGCAATCCTGCCTCTGTCGCTCCAACCAAAGAGCTTCGCGGTCAAGGCCGTTCCTGCATGCAAAGCTTCTAGCGGCGTGAAGCCACACTCCTTGACAAACAGGTACAACTCGTAATGCCACGTCAATCCATATGCGCTGCCCATAGTCGGACCAGCAGAATCAGAACCACTGATTGAAAACATGTCAGCACTACTGACTCTCAAGCAAGAAGGAACGTGGCATGCACTTACATAATGAGCGGCACACCGGCTGCCTTCATCTTCTTAACCGTCTCGTAGCAATACTTTACGCTGGATGGCTCCTTGAAGAAATCAATGCATCGGCACATCTTCTCACTCATACCTTCATCCAGCTTATCTGCCACCCTCTTATCCAGCGCAAACCTCGTCGCCGTCTCCTTTCCCTCGGTCGTCAAGCTACCAATCCCCGCCAAGGTCGGATTGCACCACGCACCCGCCTTCTTGTACGCCGCAATAGCCTCATCCGTAGCAGGCTGGTCAAAGAAGCAATGCGTCAAGCCATTGATGCCGAGCTCCAATAGCTCGAGATGGTCGGCCATGACGAACGCGTGCGCGACAGCAACTTTACCATGAGCTTGAGCGGCTTTGATCAATGCCTTTTGGAGCTCGAGCGAAGGCTTTGGAAACGCTGCGCCGTCGGGTAACATAGCTGCGCCAGACTCGTGCATCAGTTTGATGTAGTCAGCGCCGCCTTCGGGAGACAGGTTGAATTCGACGTATTTGACGGCTTCCTCTGGACTAGCAAGTTTGGGCCATGTTGCGATTTCAGCTTGGGTCTGATGTGAATGTTAGTTTTATGAGCTTTTTCTATGATTCTGTTGATTTGGGCTTGTCATTGCTTGGAGACTACCGATGTACTCACCTCCTCACTCTTATCATGAGCCGTCACAACGGGAATCGGCCAGCCGCCATCAATTGTCGCGGCAACACCAGCAGCCTTAAAATCTGCCGAGGTGGTAACATTGTCCTTCGCAAACTTCTTCAGCTTGAGCACGTTCTCGGTCTCGTTGTGCATGTCCATGACAGTGGTGACGCCTAACCGCAAACTCTGGACCAAGCCAACTGTCTTGCCTTTGTCGGCGTGGATATGGGCATCGATGAAGCCCGGAAGCAGTGTGTGTCCAGCCTTGTTGATGACGGTGGCTCCTTGAACCTCTGGTGGTGATCCGGTGCCGACTGACTTGATGAGGCCATTATCAACGATGACATATGCCCTTTCAAGCACTTCTGTGCCGGTGAAGACGCGGACGTCGGTGAAGACCAGCTTAGACGACATTTTAATATCTTAATGTTCGAATATTTAAAAGGTGATGTTATTGAGGATTTTGTTATATGCTTGACTAGCAGACTATTTGGTGCTGAATAATAGATTATAGGTGTTGGCTGACTGTGCAGAATATGATATGTTGTAAACTTTTGAATAGGCAATGGACAACTTGAAAACTCGACTCGAAAGATTGACTGGATTTTAATCGAGTAGGAACAGGATTGAAAAGTACCTAGCTTAATAATGGACCTCAGCTATACTTAAGACCGGTGCAATTTACCTAGAAGAGCTGACAAATTGGAGCGGAGGAATCGGCCCAAATCTGTGGATTGCGCAGACAGTTCCGCCCGTAACGGCAGAATTAACCTTGCCAGTCCTACGGACCTCGACACGTCACCAACGAGCTCCATAAACTCACACCGATTTCCTCCGCCGCGTAAGAGACTCATCAATGACTAGCGAATACTACACAGATATTCACTCACGACGGTCAGCCATGATTGACACGCTGGGTGGAGAGCCGGCTTTGGCAAAACCCCCGAAGACGGTTACAGGCCACGACAGCGTCTCACTCAACCAAGAGATATCAGCTAAGCGCAGGAAGATTCGCAAGGGGCCTCGGTCTTGCTTGGAATGTAAACGATGGAAGTTCACGTGCATATTCGCATCATCCGATGATATTACCTGCCTCGGCTGCCGGCGGAGGCGTCCGGCTTGTAGCAGTCAGTTACTGGCTCTGACCCCCTTTCGTACTATTATTAACGCTGATAACACCGAATTGGCCTCCCCTTATACCTTAATATTCAAATTCCATTACAAAGTTATGGAGTGAATTAGCAATTCAGTTTTTGAACTTTTATAATTGTTTATTGTTTTAATTTATTAATTAATATTTTTTCCAAGTTTCTAACTTCGCTTATAAACTTTGCAACCCTTTTGAACTTTATTTTTATTAACAATTATGAAAATAGTTAAAGAAGATCCAATTAACATTATTAAAAACATTATTAAAAACATTATTAAAAACATTATTAAAAAAACGAATAACAACAAAAAAGAAAATTATAATTCATTTAAAATATTAATTTTTATATATATTTAAATGTTTGAAAATTGGAAAATTATAAACCTTTTTTTAATTCATTTAAACTTATTTATAAAAGAAATTGTTATATGAATTTTTCATTAAATATTAATTAAAAGAATAAAATTAATATTACAATATTATATATCGAAAGGTTTAACAATTAATATAAATAAATAAAATATATATAATTAATTGAATTATTCAATTAAAATAATAAATTTTATTTTTATTAATTTTTCAAATTAAGATTAAAATAAAAATAATATTAAAAATATTTATAAAAAATATTTATAAAAAATTTAAAGTCTATTAAATTTAAACCTTTTGTTTAAAATATTTGGAAATAAAAATATATTAATAAAAATCATTTAATAAAAATTTAATTAATAATATAATATATAAAATTACTAATTATTAATTTAAAATTATCGAAAATATTATATAAAAATATGAAATAAAATTATATACATTTTTTAACATAATATTAATTTTATTTATAAAGATTGAAATTATCGTTTTGATTAAAACTTTTAACAACTTTTGGAAAATTAATATAATTATTATTAAAATATAATAGAATGAATATTCAAAATTAAACTTTATTAAGTTAAAAAAGAATATAAATTTCGCTTTTGCTAAAACCGAAATATTAAATATAATAAATAATAATTTTAAAAAAAATTTGATATTTAATTAAATATTTAAATAAAAACAAAGTTATAAAAGTCGAAGTATTAAAAGTATAACAAAACGAAATATAATCAAAAAAAATAATTTAAGAAAGAAATAATAAAATAAACTTTTTTGAAATATATAAAAAAAATTATATTAAATTTTTTAAAAGAATTAAAACTTTCAAACTTAAAAAAATTAATTATTTTTTTAATTTAAAATTTTTATATTATAATCAAAAAAAATTATTCTTCAAATTGGGAATTAAATATATAATATTTAATAAATTAAAAGGAAAAGTATTAAAATAAAATAAAAATTTAAAACCGGAACAAAATTATAATTAAAATTAATTATATAAATAATAAATAATATAATAAAAGAAATAACAAATTTTTTTTTTAAAAAGAATAAATTTAAAAATATAATTAATATTTCTTAATAAAATATAATATTTTTAAAATAAAACTTTTTTTAATTTTTTAATAATATTTTTTTTTAGTAAATTCTATTACTTTTTTAATTATAAATTTAATAATAAGTTTTTATATTATTATATTTTTTGATTTTCTTTTATTAAAATTAAAATTATTTAATTCTTTTAAAATTTTATTTTAAAAATTATAAAAGGAAATATTATTAAATTA
>JAABUQ010003870.1_pt1 | contig 26505 bp, 30 predicted proteins | sample 5560001 | NCBI WGS metagenome assembly JAABUQ01 (sample SAMN10711888, study PRJNA513371) | rock metagenome | isolation source: Antarctica rocks | place: Antarctica: Victoria Land, Finger Mt nord | collected 2015-12-18 | reverse complement strand
TACGACTCCGTGCTGGTCTTCAGAGCCGGTCGGTTCGAGTCGGCCTACATAGAGCCCCCACACCCGCCCGCGCCGGTTCTCCCGGCAGCGACCCTGATGCAGCGAGAGCAGTCGGAGGCGGAGCGGAGCCGCCGGGAACCCGTCTCATCACTATTCATCGCGCGGACGGGCGACCTGCCGCTTGATGATGGGGCCGGGTTCATGGGGCGCTGGACAAGGGTCAAGCTGGCCCCGACGGACAGGTTGGGGGCCGGGTGAGCCGAGCAGCCGGAGTGGTCTCTCCGGCCCCGAACGGGAGGGGGACATGCCTGGCCCGACGCGGGCGACCTTCAGGGCATGGCGCTTCTGCCCTTCGCCATCGGACTGCCATCTCGCAACCACCAGCGCGTTGTTGCGCGCAAAGAGGGCGCCGCATTGATTGCAACGCTCCGCCCCGGCGAGCTTCTCGGAGCCACCCCGGACGCGTTTGCGGACACGCATCCCGGCGTTCGGGTGAGCCGAGGCCCACAACCCGACTACGTCGTGCTCCGCGTCGACATGGGGGGCTATCCGGGAAACAACCTCGACAAAGACGGCGACGTCGCCATGGTCGGCGTCAGGGCGGGCCGAATCGAGTGGGTCGCCCCGTCCACGCACAGCTTTTCAGGCGCGACCGCACTTGGGCTAAAGTCCAGCCTTCTTTGCCTCAACAGCAAAGGCATACCGACCCACTCGCGCCCCGGCTGTTGACCTCAGTCAGGCGCCTGCCCGACAGTGTTTGCTGGAGGGAATGGAGGACGGCGAGCGAGGGTCATGCGGGTTGTTACATACTCTGCCTCGTATACGGTACCCGTAGCTCTGCCAGGCTCGCGCTTTCGTTCAAGCCGCTCTCCTTCCGTCGCCCTCGGGCTTGACCCGAGGGCCTCTCTCCGTCTCAAGTGAAGACGGGCGTGAAGCTGACGCAGGCCCTCGGATCAAGTCCGAGGGCGACGAGGTTGGGGTAGGTGGCGCGGCATCACTTGTCCGTTGAGCTTGCGGATGGACGCTCACGACAGGATGCGTCGCATCGCCTCGATGAACGGGCCGTCGAGTGTCGGGTCGAACGGTCGCGCCTTGGCCCAGTCGTAGCTCATGCAGGCCGGCTTGCGCCGCTTCTCCTCTGGCTCGTCGAGGTAACGCGGCATCAGATGCGTGTGCAGCGCCGGCTCCGCATTGCCCCAGGTCTCGTAGTTGATGCGGAAGGCGCGCGTGGCCTCAAGCAGGGCGTCACCGATGGCGACCATGTCGTCCAGGTATGTCGAGCGAGCATGGCCGGTCAGGGCGTTGAGGCTCTCGATCACGGGGTCGGCCAGCAGGAGACAGTAACCCGGCAGGGGCTGCACGTCGCCGATGACCAGCCAGCCGGAGTTCAGCCGCGAGATCACATAGGGGTTCTCCCCCCGACGGGCCGACTCGACCCGCTGCTGGATCAGGTTGGTCACGCGCCCTCCCTAGACATCCACCTCCGCATCTAGGGCGTTTTCCTGGATGAACTCGCGGCGGGGTTCGACGAGGTCGCCCATCAGCTTGCTGAACATGTCGTCGGCGTCGTCGGCGTGGGCGACGCGGACCTGCAGCAGGGTGCGGGCCTGAGCGTCCAGCGTGGTCTCCCACAGCTGCTCGGCGTTCATCTCGCCCAACCCCTTGTAGCGCTGGATGGTCAGCCCCTTGCGGCCAGCGTCCATCACCGCGGCCACCAGGTCGAGCGGCCCGCGCACCCGCGTGACCACGTCCTTGCGCCGAAAAGTCCCCGGGCGGGCGAAGGACTCGGCCATCGCCGGGGCGCGCTCGGCCAGCCGCCGGGCGTCGGCCGCGTGCAGCAGCAGCTCGTCCAGCACGATCCGCTCCGACACGCCCCGCTTGACCCGTGCGAAGACATAGCCGCCGGGGCCGTGACCGCGGCCTCCGCCGTCCGAAGCGGCCGGCTCCCCAGACCAGGCGCCGTCGCCTTCCTCCGCATACAGATTGAAGCGGGCGGCGGCGGCGAGCGGGTCGGGGTCGTTGGACAGCAGGCCCGCCAGCCCCGCCTGCTCGATCGCGAAGGCGGGGGCGCGCACGGCCAGCCGCTCGATCAGGCTCTTGGCGGTTCGCGCCTCGCCGACCAGCCGGACGAGGTCGGCGCCGGCCAGGGTCTCGCCGTCGGCCAGCTCCAGCCGCGCCCCGTCCGTCCCTTCCTCGAACAGAAAGGCTTCCATCTCCGCATCGTCCTTCAAGTAACGGGCGGAGCGGCCCTTGGCGGCTTTGTAGAGCGGTGGCTGGGCGATGTAGAGATAGCCCTGCTCGATCACTTGCGGCATCTGCCGATAGAAGAAGGTGAGCAGCAGGGTGCGGATGTGCGCCCCGTCCACGTCGGCGTCGGTCATGATGACGATCTTGTGGTAACGTATCTTGCCGATGTCGAAGTCTTCGCGGCCGATCCCGGCGCCGAGCGCCGTAATCAGCGTGCCGATCTGGTCGCTGCCCAGCATCCGGTCGAACCGGGCGCGCTCGACATTCAGCACCTTGCCCCGCAGCGGCAGCACCGCCTGGTTCTCGCGGTTGCGCCCCTGCTTGGCCGACCCGCCCGCCGAGTCGCCTTCGACGATGAAAATTTCCGACTTGGCCGGGTCGCGCTCGCTGCAGTCGGCCAGCTTGCCGGGCAGGGAGCTGATGTCGAGCGCGCTCTTGCGGCGGGTCAGTTCGCGGGCCTTGCGGGCGGCTTCGCGCGCGGCAGCGGCCTCGATCACCTTGGCGACGATGGCCTTGGCCTCGACCGGGTGTTCCTCAAACCACTGCGCCAGACCCTCGCCGACCAGCTGCTCGACGGCGGGCCGCACCTCGGAGCTGACCAGCTTGTCCTTGGTCTGGCTGGAGAACTTCGGGTCAGGCAGCTTGACCGACAGCACGCAGGTCAGCCCCTCGCGCGCGTCCTCGCCGGTGAAGGTCACCTTCTCCTTCTTGGCCGTGCCCGCCTGCTCGATATAGCCGCCCAGCACCCGGGTCATGGCCGCGCGGAAGGCGGCGAGGTGGGTGCCGCCCTCCTTCTGCGGAATGTTGTTGGTGAAACACAGCATGGTCTCGTGATAGCTGTCGTTCCACCACAGGGCGAGTTCGACCTCGACCTGCTCGCGCTTGCCGCGCACGGTGACCGGGTTGCGCAGGATGGGCGACTTGGATTTGTCGAGGTGCCGGACGAAGGCCTCGACCCCGCCCTCGTAATGCATGACCTCCTCGAACGGCTCGGCCTCTCGCAGGTCGCGGAAGCGGATCACCACGCCGGAGTTCAGGAAAGCGAGCTCGCGCAGGCGGTGCTCGATGGTGCGCCGGTCGAATCCGATGAAAGCGAAGGTGCCGTCCTGATCGGGGCCGCTGCCGTGCGCCTGCGAAGGCAGGAAGGTGACGCTGGTGCCGGTTAAGTCCTCGCCCTCGCCGCGGGAGCCCGCGTCGCGCTTGGGCGCCGGGCCGGTGTCGCGCAGGGGGGCCGTCGCGTCGCCGCGGCGAAAGCGCATCTCGTGGGTGCGGCCCGCGCGCCAGACCTTCAGGTCCAGCCAGTCGGACAGGGCGTTGACGACGCTGACCCCCACCCCGTGCAGGCCGCCGGAGACCTTATAACTGTTCTGGTCGAACTTTCCGCCGGCGTGCAGCTGGGTCATGATGACCTCGGCGGCGCTGACGCCCTCGCCGGCGTGCAGGTCGACGGGGATGCCGCGGCCGTCGTCGATCACCGTGCAGCTGCCGTCGGCGTTCAGCGTGACCTGCACATGACTGGCCCACCCCGCCAGCGCCTCGTCGATGGCGTTGTCGACCACCTCGTAGACCATGTGATGCAGGCCCGAGCCGTCGTCGGTGTCGCCGATGTACATGCCCGGCCGCTTGCGCACGGCGTCCAGCCCCTTCAGCACACGGATCGATTCCGCGCCGTACTCAACGCCCGCCGCTTCCGCCGCTGTCTGGTCTGTCATGCTGCTCCTTGTACCGGATGAAGCGCGCCGGCGTCCACGAACACGCCTTGCGCGCGGCCTTCAAGGCCCGAGAACAGCGTCCGGTCGGTGCCGGTGAGAAAGACTTGCAAGCCCAGCGCCGCGATCTCGTCGAACAGGGCCGCGCGTCGCTGAGCGTCCAGGTGCGCCGCCACCTCGTCCAACAACAATATAGGGCTCGGCGCTGATTCTGCACGCGAAAGTCGCGCGGCCTGGGCCAGGACCAGGTTCAGGATCAGGGCCTTCTGCTCGCCCGTGGAGCACTCTGCGGCGGGGCGGTCGCGGGTGCGATGTATGACGTGCAGGTCGGTGCGGTTCGGGCCGCTCAGCGTGCGTCCAGCGGCGGCGTCGCGGTCGCGGCTGGCGTGCAGGTCGCGGCGGATACGGGCGGCGAGGTCGAAGGCGGAGGCGCCCTCGGCGGCCATGCGGTCGTGCGCGCCGGTGAGCGCGATGGCGGCCTGCGGGAAAGGCCGGTCGGCGCGGGCGTCGATCTCGGCCTGCAGCGCCACCACCGCCCGCGCCCGCCCGGCCGCCAGCGCCGCGCCGGCCTCGCCCGCTTGCCGCTCCAGCGCCGACAGCCAGACCAGGTCGGCCAGGCCCTGGGTCATCAGCCGCAGCCGCTCGCGCACCGCCCGGTCATAGGCGGCGGCGCGGGCGGCGTGGGCGGGCTCGGCGGCGAAGGCCAGCCGGTCCAGGAACCGCCGCCGCTCCGACGCCCCCTCCAGAAACAGCCGGTCCTGCGCCGGGGTCAGCCAGACTAGGCGCAGCTGGTCGGGCAGCCGGCCGGACGCGACGGTCTCACCCTCGATCCGCACGATCCGGCGTCCGGCCGCGGCGTCGAGGCCGGTGCCCAGGCGCACCCGCTCATCCCCGGCGTCTACCTCGACCGCCACGCTCCAGGCCCGCCCGGCCGCCTCTCCCGGCAGTCGCCTGCCGACCTCCGGCGCGGTGCAGTTGCGCAGCCCCTTGCCGGGGGCGAGGTAGGACACCGCCTCGATCAGGTTGGTCTTGCCCGCCCCGTTCGGCCCGAACAGGAAGACCGGCCCGCCCTCCAGCGCTAGTTCCGCCCGGGCGTAGGAGCGATAGTCGGTCAGGGTCAGGCGGCGAAGGGCGACGCGGGGCACGGGGCGCTTGTAGCATCCCGATCGCCGCAGCGCGCGCGACGGGCTACCCAAACCGCGCGCGGCCTGCTTTGCAGGGGTGATGTTGCGCCGATCGCTCCCCGCCCCGCTGCGCGTGCTCGCCGGGCGACGCGACCTGCCGCTGAGCCTCGTGCGCGAGAAGGAAGCGTTGGCGCCCGCCGCGGACCTCGCGGCGTTGGGGGCCGCCCCCGCGCCGGGCGCCGGGCTGACGGTCACGCCGCCGGTGTTCGTCGAGCCCGGGGCGACGCATCCGGCGCTGGTCGGGCGCGGCGGCGGAGCGCACGCACCGGAGTGGGCGGTCTCAGGCCAGGCGCCGATGGCGTACGACACCACCCTGTTCGCGGTGGTCGAGGTTCTGCACATGCCCCGCTTCGGCGCGTTGATCGACGCGTCCGGGCGCGTGTTCGCCGACTCGGTCGAGGAGCTGGCGCCCGACATCGACGCCCTGCCGCGCATCCCCGGCGTGCGCGCGACACGCGGCGGGCCGGTGCTGTCGGCGCCCCGCGACGCGCCCCGGATCGAGCGGGCGGGGGTGTGGATGGCCGAAGGCGGAGTCCACAACTGGGGCCACCTGCTGCTCGACGGCCTGACCGGGCTGGTCGCGCTGGAGCAGGCCGGCCTGCTGGGCGATCACCCGCCTGTCGCGCCGCGGCTGGTCCCCTGGGCGCGGCAGGCGCTCGCCCTGGCCTTCCCCGGCCTCGCGGTCGCCGAGCGGCCGGAGCCCGTGCTGAAGCTCGGCCGGGCGGTGTACACCAACTGCATGGCCCACTTCCTCCACGCACCCAACCCGTTGGTCGCGGAGGTCGGGCGGCGGATGAAGGCCGCGGTTCCGGTTGGGCCCGCGGGGCCGGAACGCGTCTACCTGTCCCGCCGCGGCGCTCGCGCGCGGACCCTGCTGAACGAGGCGGAGCTGGAGGCGGCGCTGACCGCCCGCGGCTTCGCGGTGGTCGCGCCCGAGGCCCTGCCCGTGGCCGCGCAGGTCGCCCTGCTGCGCGGCGCCCGTTTGGTGGTCGGCCCGACCGGGGCGGCGCTGGCGGGGCTGATGTTCTGCGAACCCGGCGCGCGCGCCTTCGAGCTGCAGCCGGTGGACTTCACCGGGGGCTGGGTGCGCGCCCTGTGCTTGCAGGTCGGGGTCGATTGGTTCGGCTGGTTCCACCCCGGGGGGCGGACAGACGCGCCGATCCAGCCTCGCCCGGGCCTGCGCACGACCAGCCGTCTCGACCTGCCCGACTTCCTGCGCTGGCTCGACGAGCGGCTCTAGCCCTCAGCGCCGTCGCGCCTGGCGACCCCGCCGCGCTCACACCCGCAGCGGCATCAGCACGTACTGGACGCCGCTGTCGGAGGGGTCGAGCGCCAGGGTGGGGCTGGCGGGGTCGGCGAAGCGCAGCTCCATCTGCTCGTCGGCGATCTGACCGCAGACATCCAGCAGATAGCGGGCATTGAAGCCGATCTCGAACGGCTCGCCGTCGTAATCGATCTCGACCTCCTCGACCGCTTGCCCGGCCTCCATGTTGCGCACCGTCAGCACCAGCCGGCCGGGCTCGATGGCCAGCTTGACCGAGCGCGACTTCTCCGCTGAGATGGTCGCCACCCGGTCCACGGCGCGCGAGAACAGGCCGTTGTCGACCCGCACCACCTTCTGATTGTCCTTGGGAATGACCCGCATGTAGTCGGGGAAGGAGCCGTCGATCACCTTGGAGGTCAAGGCGGCGCCGCGGACTTCCTCGCGCCCGAAGCCCAGCCGCACCTTGGCCGCGCTGATCTGCAGGTCGACCATTTCGCCCGCATCGTCGAGCAGACGGCGCACCTCCGCCACCGTCTTGCGCGGCACGATCACGCCGGGCGCGCCCGCCGCACCCTCAGGCGCGGGCATCTCGGCCAGGGCCAGCCTGTGGCCGTCGGTGGCGACCGCCCGCAACTTGGTCTGGCCCCCATCGTTGACGGTGTGCAGGTACAGCCCGTTCAGGTAGTAGCGCGTCTCCTCGGTCGAGATGGCGAAACGGGTCTTGTCGATCAGCCGCTGCAGGGCGCCGGTGTCCAGCGCCATGCGGGTGGTCAGCCCTTCCGACGACATCACCGGGAAGTCGCCCGCGGGCAGGATCGGCAGGTTGAAGCGCGAGCGGCCGGCCGTGATCGACAGGCGCGGGTCGTCGCCGGCGAACTTCAGCTCCACGTCGGCCCCATCGGGCAGCTTGCGGACGATCTCGTACAGGGTGTGGGCCGGCGCGGTGATCTGGCCCGGCGCCTTCACCTCGCAGGCGCATTGGTCGATGATCTCCATGTCCAGGTCGGTGGCCGAGAAGGCCAGCGCGCCCTGGTCGGCCGACAGCAGCACGTTGGACAGGATGGGGATGGTGTTGCGCCGCTCCACCACGCTCTGCACGTGGCTCAGCGCCTTCAGCAAGGCTTGGCGCTCAATCGTCAGCTTCATCTCATCCCCACGCCCGCGCCGCCGGCCGCGACTACCCCTCCCGCCGCCGGGTCGAGGGTCGGCTACATTAGCCGCTCGGGCGCGGGGGGGAAGAGGCGATGAACAAGCGTCTGCGACCCGGGGCCGGAAACCTCGTCCTTCGACAGGCTCAGGATGAGGTTCCCTACTGACGCCTCCTCGCCGAGCGGCTACCGAAGGCAAGAGCGGCGGTTTGCAGTAGCCCTCATCCTGAGCCTGTCCCCGGGTTCCGCCTCTGGCGAACCCGAGGGTAAACCGAGGGACGAGGGCGGCTCCGCCCCGTGTGCCGCATGTCCATGACCGTCGCCTCCGCCTATCGCGCCAAGCTCGCCGCGGGCGAGATCGCGCCCGACGCGGCGCAGGGGCGGGCGGTGGAGGCCCTGCAGCGGCTGGAGGGCGAGTTGAACGCCCTGCACGAGCCCGGCTTCAGCCGGCTGTTCAGCCGCAAGCGCGAGCCGCCGCGAGGCGTCTACCTGTGGGGGCCGCCCGGGCGGGGCAAGTCCATGCTGATGGACTTGTTCTTCGAGTCCGCCCCGGTCGAGCGCAAGCGGCGGGTGCATTTCCAGGTGTTCATGGCCGAGGCGCACGCCCTGATCGACACCTGGCGCCGGGGCGACCCGGCCGCCCGCCGCGCCAGGTTCGGCGAGGGGCACTCCGGCCACAAGGGCGGCGACGACCTGATCGCGCCCACCGCGGGGGTGATCGCGGGCCAGGCGCGCCTGCTGTGCTTCGACGAGCTGCAGGTGACCGACATCGCCGACGCCATGATCCTGGGGCGGCTGTTCGAGGCCCTGCTCGCCCGTGGCGTCGTGCTGGTCGCCACGTCCAACCGGCCGCCCGACGACCTGTACAAAGACGGGATCAACCGCCAGCTCTTCCTGCCCTTCATCGCCGAGCTCAAGGCTAGGCTTGAGGTGGCGGCGGTGGCGGGTCCCAAGGACTTCCGGCTGGACCGGCTGCGCGGCGCCCAGGCCTGGTTCTCGCCGCTGGACGGGGCGGCCGAGACGGGATTCGACGCCCTGTGGCGACACCTGCTCGACGGTGCCGAGGAGGTCGGAGCCACGCTGGAAGTGCAGGGGCGCAAGCTGACCCTGCCAAGAGCTTTCGGAGGGGGCGCGGCGGGCGGCCACGTGCGCGCGTCGTTCGCGAGCCTGTGCGGTCATGCGCTGGGCCCGGCCGACTATCTGGCGATCGCGGCGCGGTTCCACACCGTGTTCCTGGAGGCGGTCCCCCTGCTCGGCCCCGACAAGCGCAACGAGGCGGCCCGCTTCCGCACGCTGATCGACGCGCTATACGAGGCCCACGCCAGGCTGATCGTGTTGGCCGCCGCCGAGCCCGACGCCCTGTACCCCGGCGGCGACGGCGCCTTCGAGTTCGAGCGCACAGCCTCCCGCCTGCAAGAGATGCGCTCCGCCGCGTGGCTGGAGCGGGTGGGGGAGTGATTACATGGATTGGACGCGTCGCGCCTCTCCAACCTTCGCTTTTCTCCGGCTTGACCGGAGGGTCTGTGGCCGACAACACGAGGGCGGACAGAAACCCTCCGATCAAGTCGGAACGAGGAGAAGTGAAGCAGGCGAGCACCTACGAGCCCGCCACCTTGGACATCAGCTCTCGCGCGGCCACGCGGTGCTTGTCCTTGATCGAGCGGCGCAGGGCGGCGACGGCGGCGGCGGCGAGTGCGCCCTCGTCGGCCAGGCTGAGCCCCGGCAGGCGGCGGGGCAGGAAGCGCTTGGGCACCACGAAGGCCGCCAGCGCCGCCAGGATCAGCGCCTTGGTCCCCGCCGGTGTCTCCCGGTCGAAAGCGCAGAACCAAAGCGCCGCGAAGTCCTCGGCGAACGGCAGGCCCGCCGCCACCCGCCGAAACTTGGGCCAGAACCCCCGCCGGACCAGCACCGCGTTGACCCGGACCGCGTGCAGCACCGGCGCGCGCGAGGGGTCGAGCGGCGCATAGTCGTCCCAGGTCGGATCGTCGGCCGCCGGATTGGCCTTGTCGCCCATCGCCGCTACACCCTCGCCCACACGCGCCGCACTGACGAGCGCAACATAAGGCCGAAATCGATGAAGCTCGACTCCTCCGTCGCCGCCGTGGTCACCGGCGCGGCTTCCGGGCTGGGCGAGGCGACCGCGCGGGCGCTGGCGGCCCAGGGCGTGCGCGTGGCGGTGTTCGACCGCGACGCCGAGCGGGGCGAGGTGGTGGCCGCCTCGATCGGCGGGGTGTTCTGCCGGGTGGACGTCACCTCCGACGCCGAGGTGGACGCGGGTTTCGCGCGGGCGCGGGCGGCCCACGGGCAGGAGCGGGTGCTGGTCAACTGCGCAGGCACCGCCAGCGCGATCAAGACCGCCTCACGCGACCGCAACACTGGCGAGGTCAGGGCCTATCCGCTCGCCGCCTTCGACCTCGTCATCCAAATCAACCTGATCGGCACCTTTCGCTGCCTGTCGCGCTCGGTCGCCGGTATGCTGACGCTGGAGCCCGGCGCGGACGGGGAACGCGGGGCGGTGGTCAACACCGCCTCGGTCGCCGCCGAAGACGGACAGGTCGGCCAGGCGGCCTATGCGGCGTCCAAGGGCGGGGTGGTGGGCATGACGCTGCCGATCGCGCGCGACCTGTCGGGCGAGGGGGTGCGGGTGAATACCATCATGCCGGGCATCTTCGACACGCCATTGATGGCCGCCGCGCCGAAAAACGTCCGCGAGGCCTTGGCTGCTAGCGTGCCCTTCCCTAAGCGGCTCGGCCTGCCGGAAGAGTACGCCTCCCTGGCCCTGGAGATGCTGCGCAATCCCTATTTCAACGGCGAACACGTGCGGCTGGACGGCGCGATCCGCATGCCGCCGCGATGATCCCTCTCCCGCGAGGCGGGAGAGGGTGGTCGGCTCAGGCGCGCGGGCGCTGGATTGTCGGGCCGAGGTGGTCGACCACCGCGCGAGCGTTGAACGCGCGAGGGTCATTGCCGGGCTTGGGGCCGTGGCCCATCACGATCTCGGCCTGGGCGCGATAGCGATCGATCTCCTGGGTGTCGAACGCGCCCGGGCCGTAGCCGAAGCCGTAACCGAACCCGCTGCCGAACCCGCCATATCCATAGCGCCAACCGAATCGGCGGCCGTATATGCCGTAGCTCGGGCCGAAATACCCCGCGCCGGCGAAGAAGGGGTCGCCGTAGCCGTAGGTGTCCGACTTGCGCTCGGTGTTGCGCTCGGTGGTGGTGAACCAGTCGAAACCCTGAGCCAAGGTCAGCTCGGCGGCGCGATAGAGCAGGTACTTCTCAACCGTCTGACGTGCGGTCAGATCATTGCCCGAGAAGCTGACATTCCAGCGGTTGGGCTCGATCTGGTACTCACTGTATCCGCCGGACGCTTGAGTGCCTGGCGCGCCGAGCGGCTGGTAGGGGGTGGCGGTTTCGCAGGCGCTCAGCGCAAGCACGCTGACCGCGGCGAGGCCCAGAGCGATCTTCTTCACTGCTGACTCCGGTACGCGTGATGTTTAGGATACGTATAGGTCGCAAATCGGGATGCGGCCCGACAAGTTCCAGCCCCGCGCTGGCCAAGCCTCACATTTCGCACGGGAAACGCGCGCGTCCGTTTTCAGGCGCGCGAGGCGATCAGGGTCGCCGCGGTGATCAGCAGCAGGCCGACGAACACCGAGAACCCGCGCCGGAACCGCGGCTCGCTCATGCGGTGCGCCAGGGCCGCGCCGCCCAGGCCGTAGGCGCTCATGGTGCAGACATCCATGCCGACGGTGGCCGCGCAGAACAGCACAAGCTGCGGCGGCAGAGGCCGATGCAGGTCCAGGAAGGGCGGCAGCACGGCGCTGAAGAACAGCACGATTTTGGGGTTGGCGATCTGCACCGCGAAACCGTCGCGCAGGGCGGACGGGCCCGGGCGGCGCAAGACGTGGGCCAGCCCGCCCTCGGCGGACGGCGTGCGGGCCGACCACAGCGCCTTCAGCCCCAACCCAACCAGATACGCCGCGCCGAACCAGGTCAGCACTCTGAACATCGCGGGGAAGGCGATCACCAGGGCGCCCAACCCCACCGCCGCGGCCGCGAACCAGACCAGCGTCGCGGCGTTCATGCCGAGCATGGCCAGCAGCGCCCCTCTTCGTCCCTTGTCGACGCCCGTGGCGATGGCGAACAGGTTGGCTGGCCCCGGCGTCACCGCCATCACCGCCATGACCGCCAGAAACGCGGCGTAGCGCGACGGATCGACGGGCAGGTTCAATTGCGCGGACTCCTCGGAGTGGCGGCTCCTGCGGGTCGCGCCGTGGGCCGAGCCGCGCTATAGCCCGGCGCATGAGCGCTCGCGACCCCGCTGCTCCCCGTGCCGGAGGCCTCGACCCCGCCGAGAGCGCGGCGGTGACTGGGCAGGCGACCTTGTTCTCGGTCCTGACCGCGGGCGTGCTGGTGCTGATCAAGCTGGGGGGCTGGTGGACCAGCGGCTCGGTGGCGGTGCTGGGGTCGCTGGCGGACTCGGGTCTCGACCTGGTGGCGGCGCTGGCGACCTTCTTCGCGGTCCGCTACGCCGTCGCGCCGCCTGACGCCGAACATCGCTTCGGCCACGGCAAGGCCGAGGCCTTCGCCAGCCTGCTGCAGGCCGCACTGGTGTTCGCTTCCGCCGCGCTGGTCGGGCGTGAGGCCGTGGCGCGGCTGGCTCACCCGACGCCCCTGGCCGCGAGCGGCTGGGCGACGGCGGCGATGCTGGTCTCCACCGGCCTGACGGTCGCCCTGGTCTGGCTGCAGACGCGGGCGCTGCGCAAGGCGGCTTCGGTGGCGGTGGCCGGCGACCGGGCGCACTATCTGGCCGACATCGCCACCAACATCGCCGCGCTGGCGGGCCTGCTCGGCGCAGTCTGGCTGCACTGGGCGTGGCTGGACGGGGCGGCTGGCCTGCTCGTCGCCGTGTGGCTGGCCTGGAGCGCGGTCGGTGTGCTGCGCGAGTCCTCGCGCCACCTGCTGGACCGCGAACTGGACGAGGACGACCGCGAGACGGTCCTCGCCCTGGTGGCCGAAGACAGGCGGATCGGTCACGTCCACCAGCTGCGCACCCGCGCCGCGGGGCCGTTCGTGCATATGCAGATGCACATCGAGCTCGACCCCCAGCTGACGCTGGAGGCGGCGCACCGCATCATCATCGCCGCGGAGAAGCGCATCCTGCAGGTCTTTCCCGCCGCCGACATCATCATCCACGCCGATCCCCGCGGCCGCGCCGAGCCCCACTCCGGCGCCTTCGCCGAGGCTGCGGGCGAGGCGTGACGACTCACGCCGGACGGCGCGCCCGCAGCGCCTGGGCGATGGTGCCGTCGTCCAGCCAATCGAGGTCGCCGCCCACCGGCACGCCCCGCGCCAGGCTGGTGACCGACACGCCGGTGGCAGCCAGCCGGTCCACGACGTAGTGGGCGGTGGTCTGGCCGTCGACGGTGGCGGGCAGGGCCAGGATCACCTCGCGCGTCTCTCCGCCGCCGGCTCGCGCCACCAGCTCGCCGACGCGCAGGGTCTCGGGCCCCACCCCGTCCAGCGCCGACAGCAGCCCGCCGAGCACGTGGTAGAGGCCGCGGTAAGCCCCGCCGCGCTCCATCGCCCACAGCGAGCCGACCTCGTCCACGACGCAGATCAGCCCGCGGTCGCGCTGCGGGTCGTTGCAGACCGCGCACGGGTCGGTGGTGTCGAGCGCGCCGCAGACCCCGCACGCCCGCACCCGCGCGGCCGCCTGCGCCATCGCCTCGGCCAGCGGGCTCATCAGCTGGTCGCGGCGCTTGAGCAGGGCCAGCCCGGCCCGCCGCGCCGACCGCGGCCCCAGCCCCGGCAGCTTGGCCAACAGCGCGATCAGCCGTTCGATCTCAGGACTGGCGGAGGCGGGCAATCAGGCGGTCCGGCAGGCGTTCCGGCCGCCGCTCATCGGCCGAAGCCGGGCAGGCCGCCTCCGGCAAGCCCGGCGAGGGGGCCGGCGACGCGCTGCAGGGTTTCGGCCTGGGCGCCGTCCAGCTTGCGCTTGGCGTCGGCGTGGGCGGCCACCAGCAGGTCGCCGACGATCTCGCCCTCGCCCGGAGTCAGCAGGCTGTCGTCCAGCGCCACGGCGCGCAGTTCGCCCGCCCCCGACAAGGTCACGCGCACCAGCCCGCCGCCCGCGACGCCCTCGACCAGGGTCGCGGCCAGCTTGGCCTGCGCCTCCTCCAGCTTCTGCTGCAGGCCCTGGGCCTGCTTCATCATGTCGCCGAAATCCTTCATGCCGGTCGGCTCCTAAGTAGGGTCAGGCCTCGTCCTCGTCGACGGAGGAGGGCGGTGCAGGCGCGGTGGTGGCGGGGCCGAGGCGACGCAGGTCGGCGATCTCGGCCCCCGGGAAGGCGTCCAGCATGGCGCGCACGAACGGGTCCGCCTCGGCCTGCGCCCGGTCGTCGGCGCGTTCGCGGCGGTCGCGCTCCCAGCCGGTCTCCACCCCGTCGGCCTCGGTGCGGATGTCCATTAGCCAGGGGCGGCCGGTCCAGGCCTTCAGCTTGGCCGACAGGCGTTGCGCAAGGTCGGGCGGCGCGCCTTCGGCCAGCGAGAAAGCGAACACGCCGGGCTTGACCTCGATGGGCCGGACGAACCGCTGCAGCTGCAGGCTCGTCACCGGATCACGCTGGGCCGAGACGAAGGCCGCCAACTGCTCGAACGAATGCAGCGCCGCCTCGGCGGCCGGCTCGGCCACCGCGCGCAAGTTCTGCAGCGGCGCGGGCGCCGGTTGCGGGACAGACGCCGGCGCCGGCGAGGGCGCCCGCGAGGCGCCGCCGCCGGCCTGGGCGCGCATCCCTCCGCCGGAGGGCGGCGCGGGCGAAGCCGGCGAGGTGCTGACCGACGCCCGCCCGTCCTGCAGCCGACGCAGCGCCTCCTCCGGCCCCGGCAGGTCGGCGGCGTAGCACAGGCGGATCAGCGCCATCTCGAGCGCCGCCGCCGGGTCGGGGGCGGCGCGAACCTCGCCGTGCGCCTTCAGCAGCATCTGCCACATCCGAGACAGCGAGCCGGCGGACGCGGCCGCGCTCACCGCGCCCAGGCGGGCGGCCTGGTCGCGCGGCAGGCCCAGCGCCCCCTCGCCCAGCATCTTGGCGATGGAGGCGCCGTGGGCGTGCTCCAGCAGGTCGCCCGCGACCTGCCCGGGGTCGGCGCCCAGGGCATACAGCGCGCGGAAGCCCGCCAGCGCCTCGGCGGTCGCGCCCCGCATGGCCGCCTCGAACAGGTCCAGCGTGCGGCCGGCGTCGGCCAGGCCCAGCATGTTGCGCACGACCTCGGCGGGCACGGTCTCGCCGCGCTCGGCCTGAACGATGGCCTGATCCAGCAGGCTCAGGGCGTCGCGAACCGAGCCCTCGGCGGCGCGGGCGATCAGGGCCAGGCCGTCGGCATCGACCGAGACCCCCTCCGCCGCGCATACTCGCTCCAGGTGCGCGATCAGCACCTCCGGCTCGACCCGGCGCAGGTCGAAACGCTGGGTGCGCGACAGGATGGTGACCGGAACGCGGCGTATTTCAGTGGTGGCCAGGATGAACTTGGCGTGCGGTGGAGGCTCCTCCAGCGTCTTCAGCAGCGCATTGAACGCGCTCTTGGACAGCATGTGGACCTCGTCGATCACATAGACCTTGTTGCGCGCCGAGACGGGGCCGTAGCGCACGCTGTCCAGCAGGTCGCGGATGTTGTCCACGCCGGTGTGCGAGGCCGCGTCCAGCTCCAGCACGTCGATGTGGCGCCCTTCCATGATCTCGCGGCAGTGGCGCCCCTCCGCCGCCAGTGCGACCGACGGCCGCCGCACGGTTTCGGACTCATAGTTGAAGGCGCGGGCCAGCAGGCGGGCGGTGGTGGTCTTGCCGACCCCGCGCACGCCCGTCAGCATAAAGCCGTGGGCGATGCGGTCGGCGGCGAAGGCGTTGGTCAGGGTGCGCACCATCGCCTCCTGCCCGATCAGGTCCTCGAAGGTGCGCGGCCGGTACTTGCGCGCCAGCACCTGATAGGCGGCCGGAGCGGCGGTCGCGGCAGCCGGCGCGCTGAACATATCGGCGGGGTCGGGATCGCGCTCGGATCCCTCGTCGGAGGCGTCCCCTGGCTCGATCTGCAAATCAAAGTCGGCCATCAAACCCTGTCATCCCGGACGGCGAAGCCGATCCGGGACCGCCGGATACGCCGGTGCATGCCGCGGTCCCGGCTCTCCGCTACGCTCCGGCCGGGATGACACGGAGGGGTAGGGAGAGGCGAGGGGTGGAGACTGGACGGCGACCCGGAACGGAACTCGTTACGGCTGCTTCCTTCCGGATCTGACCGAGTTGGCGAGGGCTCCGCCCGCCGCCAGCCTCCGCCCTCCATATCGCGCGCGCACGCCTCGCGCGCAAGCGGCGACACCGGACGCGAGGAACGGTAGAAGGCCGCCATGCCGCTGACCGCCTACACCAACACCTTCGCCGGCAATCCGCTGGACCGCGCCGGCGAGCGGCGGGGCGACCAGGCCTGGATCGCCGCGCGCCTGGCCGACCCCGAGTCCCTGGCTCTGGCTCTGTGGAACGGGGCCCCACTGATGAGGCCGCCCGCCGGACCGGTCGGCCCGGGAATATATCGGTTGGCCTACTTCCCGGCCCCGATGGCAGCTAAGATCGCGGGCGGGGAGGAGCGCCTGCTGTTTATGGGGCTGTGGCAGGAGCGTGCGGTGTTCGCGCTGGACTTCGACGGCTCGGCCGACCCGACTGAGGGTCCTCTACAGGGCCTTGGAGCCTTCGAGGAGCTGCGCGGCCTGGCCCTGCAGATGACGCAGGCCGAGGCCGCCATCGCCGCCACCGCCAAGGGTGTGTTCGAGTGGCGACGCCGCCACCGCTTCTGCTCGGTCTGCGGCCGCCCCAGCGAGCCCCGCGAAGGCGGGTGGAAGCGGGTCTGCCCCGCCTGCCATGCCGAGCATTTCCCGCGCACCGACCCGGTGGTCATCATGCTGGCGGTGCAGGCGACGCCCGAGGGCGAACGCTGCCTGCTCGGCCGTCAGGCGCGCTTCCCGCCCGGCATGTGGTCGGCCCTGGCGGGCTTCGTCGAACCTGGCGAGTCGGTCGAGGAGGCGTGCGCGCGCGAGCTGCACGAAGAGGCGGCGTTGGACACGCTAAGCGTCGCCTACCGCTCCACCCAGCCCTGGCCCTACCCGTCTTCGCTGATGATCGGCCTGATCGCAGAGGTCGCGCCGGGCGAGGCGACCCCCGACCAGACCGAGCTGGAGGCGGTGCGCTGGTTCACCCGCGCGCAGGCTCGCGCCCTGCTCGCCGGCGACATGGACGGCGCCTTCGCCCCGCCGCCGCTGGCCATCGCCCACCACTTGCTCAAGGCCTGGGCCGAGAGGGATTGAGGCTCAGACTGGCGGGGCGACGGCGTAAGCTCGCGCGCGCTCCAGGTCGGCGGGGGTGTCGACCGAGATCGGGGCCTCGGCCACCACGGCGGCGCGGATGATCAGGCCCAGCTCCAGCGCGCGCAGCTGCTCCAGCTTCTCGCGCCGCTCCAGAGGCGAGGGCGGGGCGGCGGTGAACCGTTGCAGCGCCGCGCGTCGCCAGCCGTAGACGCCGACGTGGCGCCACACCGGCCCATCGCCGTACAGGGTCGAGCGGGTGAAATAGAGGGCTCGCCCCTCCCGCCGGTCCTGTTCCATAGCCAGCACCGCCTTGACCACGTCGGGGTTGGCGCGGTCGGAGGGCGAGGCCTCGGGCGCGACCACGGTGGACAGGTCGCAGTCGGCCAGCAAGCGGGCGCAGGCGGTCAGCACCTCAGGCCCCACGAACGGCATGTCGCCCTGCAGGTTGATGACCGCCCCGTGCTCGCCCGCAGGATCGAGGGCGCCCAGCGCCGCCTGCACCCGGTCGGAGCCGGAGGGCAGGGCGGGGTCGGTCAGCACCGCCCGCCCCCCCGCGCGCTCCACCGCCTCGACGATCTCGGCGTCGCCCGCGGCCACCGCCACCGGCCCGACCTCGGCGGCCTGCGCCGCGCGCAGCACCCGAACGATCATGGGCAGGCCGCCGATGTCGGCCAGCGGCTTGCCGGGCAGGCGGGTCGCGGCCAGCCGGGCGGGGATCAGGACCAGGGTTGAAATGCGCGCTCCCCTCCCACACGTCCGGCCCGTTGCGTGCAGGGCGGTAGCGTGCCAATGACGCGGCCGCAACGCCGGGCGGATCGTCCCGTTGCGGGCGCGTGTGGTGCGCCGGAGTGTTCAGGGACGACCATGAAAGACGAGTTGCGGGGCAACAAGGTTTTCGGCGCTATCCTGGGCACGGCGCTTGTGATGATGCTGCTGACCGTGGTGTCGGGCATGATCTTCGCGCCCCAGCCGCCGAAGAAGCCCGGCTACTACATCGCGGTGGCCGACACCGGCGCAGGCGGCGCCGCGGAGGTGGCCGACGTGCCGCCCGATTGGGGCACGGTGCTGCCGACCGCCGACGTCGCGGCGGGCGCGACCGTCTCGACCAAGTGCCAGTCCTGCCACAACTTCACCAACGGCGGCCCCAACCAGACCGGGCCCAATTTGTGGGGCGTGATCGGCCGCCCGCCGGGCACGCATCCGGGGTTCGCCTACTCTTCGGCCATGCAGGATTTCGGCAAGAAGCTGCCGGTGTGGGACTACGCCCACATCTACCAATTTCTGGCGGGTCCGCAGGCCTACATCAACGGCACCAAGATGTCGTTCGTGGGCCTGAAAAAGCGTGAGGACCGCATCAACCTGATCGCCTGGCTGCGTCAGCAGAACTCCAGCCCCGTGCCGATTCCCGCTCCCGATCCAAAGGCCGCGGCCGCCGCCAAGGCGCCCGCTCCGGCCCAGGGCTCCGCGCCCGCCCCCACCGCCGCGCCGGTCGCCGCCAAGGACGCGAACAAGCCCGCGGGCTCCAATCTCGGCGGGCCGGTGAACACCACCAGCGGACAGCCCAGCTCCGGCGTCGGCCCGACCAGCGGCGCGGCGGCTTCGCCGTCGGCGGTCATCGACGCTCCCGGCGGCAAGGCCGGCAACGGCGAGACCGACTCCAAGCTACGCCGCTCCAACGCTCCCGCCCCGGCGCCCATCCAGCCGCACTAGGGGCGGTGGACACCGAGGTTGATGCCGACAGACGGGCTCGCCGACTAATAGGCTTGCGTTTAATAGGCTTGCGTTTAGGAACATCCCTTATTAGCCTGTAGCCTATGAACGGCGTGTTCAAGGCTCTGGCCCACCCTGTGCGCCGCCGCATTGTCGAGATGCTGCGCGACGGGCCGCGCGCGTCCGGCGACATAGCCGCGGCGTTCGACATGAGCTGGCCCACCATCACCGGCCACCTGACCACGCTCAAGGAGGCCGGGTTGGTCGAGGCCGAGCGCGAAGGCGTCTCGATCCGCTACCGCCTCGATATTTCCGCGGCGGAGGAGGCGTTGGCCTTCCTTCTGGACCTCACCGCCGCCGTGTCCCCCGCCTCTCGAAGGAGCGCCCCGACATGACCCCGCTCAAGCTGCGTCCGTTGGAGCTCGCGGCCGTAGTCCTGGCCGTGCTGGAAGCCGCCGCGACCTTCTACGTCTCCCGGCACGGGCCGCCGGGCCCGGTTGCTGTGCACTTCGGCTGGAGCGGTCGACCCGACCACTGGGTCGGGCGCCAAGCCCTGGCCGTCGGCGCGGCCGGTCAGGCCTTGCTGGGGCTGGCGATCGTCGCCGCCCTGGGCTTTGCGGCCCGGCGTGCGGAGGCGGGAGAGGCGCGGCGTCGCGGGCTGCAGGTGGGGCAAGGCCTCATCGCGGGCGTGTTCGCCCTGATCGCGGCCTTTCACCTGAGCCGGGCGGCAGGGGTCGGGTCGCCTCCGCCGGGCGTGCTGTTGAGCCTGGTCGCTCTTCTGGTCGGGGCGGGGCTCGGCCGGGTGCCGCCCAACGCCCTTGTCGGGGTGCGCACGCCCTGGAGCCTTGCCAGCCGCCTTGCCTGGGACCGCTCCAACCGGCTGGCAGGACGGCTGTTCGCCGCGGTCGGACTGATCGGCCTGTTCGCCGCGGCTCTGGCGCCGGCCGGAGCGGGACTGCACATCGTCGTTGTCGCCCTGGTCGCCAGCGCGCTCGTCGCCGCCGCCGAGAGCTGGCGCGTCTGGCGCACCGACCCCGACCGCCTACTGGTCTGACACGCGCGTCCGGCGCCATCGTCATACGGCTGAGGGGTGTGTTGAACGATCTTGCTGTCCAGCTTAAGGCTCGCAACGATCACCCAGAGGGGTCCCATGCTCGTCGCCCTGATCGCCGCCGCTCTCACCGCGGCTACTGCCGCCCCGAGCGCCTCCGTCGAGATGGTGGTGGCGGGGCCGACGGGTGCGCTCAAGGGGACGTTCGCCGGGCCGGCGTCCGGGGCGCCGGTGGCGATGATCATCCCGGGCTCGGGGCCGACCGACCGGGACGGGAACAATCCGCTGGGCATTAAGGCCCAGCCCTATCGACTGCTGGCCGACGCGCTCGCCGCCCACGGAGTAGCCACGGTGCGCGTCGACAAGCGCGGCATGTTCGGCAGCGCCGGCGCGGGCGATCCCGATATGGTGACGATGGACGCCTACGCCGCCAATATGGCCGCCTGGACCCGCGCGGTGAAAGCCCGGACGGGTGCGCCTTGCGTCTGGTTGATCGGCCATAGCGAGGGCGCGCTGACCGCGTTGATCACGGCCCAGACCGACCACGACGTGTGCGGCCTGGTGCTGATCTCGGGCGCCGGACGCAAGCTGGGCGACGTGTTGCGCCAGCAGCTTTCGAACATCCCCGGCTTGGCGGCGCACCGCTTGATGCAAGAGGTCGCTATAAACGACGTCGGCGTGCTCGAAGCGGGTGGGACGGTCGACCCGGCGGGCCTGCCGCCCGCGCTTGCGGCCCTGTTCGCGCCCAAGGTGCAGCCCTTCTTGAGGGATTTGTTGGGCCGCGACCCGGCCGGCTTGGTTCGTGGCTATCCGGGGCCGGTGCTTGTGCTTCAGGGGACGACCGATCTGCAGACTACCATGACCGACGCCGAGCGACTGGCGGGTGCTCGGCCGGGCGTCAAGCTCGTCCGGTTGGAAGGGATGAACCATGTCCTGAAGATCGCGCCCGTCGACCGCGCCGGCAATGTAGCCACCTACGCCGATCCGGGCCTGCCGCTGGCTCCGGGGGTCGCCGACGCGGTTGCGGGCTTCATCAAGGCCGGTCGGTGAAGCTCGCGACGTGGAACGTCAACTCGGTCAATGCTCGGCTGGAGCTGATCCTGGACTGGTTCCGCGAGACGGCGCCCGACGTGGCCTGCCTGCAGGAGATCAAGTGCGTGGACGAGAAGTTCCCGCGCGAGGCGTTCGAGGCGCTGGGCTACAACGTGGCCGTGCACGGGCAGAAGAGCTACAACGGCGTGGCCCTGCTGTCCAAGCACCCGCTCGAAGACGTGCGCCGCGGCCTGCCCTACATCGCCGGGGCCGAGGAGGAGGACGAGCAGGCGCGCTATCTGGAGGCGGTGGTGGCCGGGCCTCGGCCGGTGCGGGTCGCCTCGATCTACCTGCCCAACGGCAACCCGATCACGACCGACAAGTTCGCCTACAAGCTGCGCTGGATGGAGCGCCTGCGCGCCCACGCCGCCGGCTTGCTACCCCTTGAGGAGCCGCTGGCGCTGATGGGCGACCTCAACGTCATCCCCGAACCGGAGGATTGCCGCAACCCCGAGCTGTGGGCGAACGACGCCCTGTTCCAGCCGGAGACGCAAGCGGCATTTCGTGCGCTGAAATGGCTGGGCCTGACCGACGCCCACGCCGAGCGCGGGGCCGAGCCGCATCACTACACCTTCTGGGATTACCAGGCGGGGGCGTGGCAGCGAAACATCGGCATACGGATCGACTTCGCCCTGCTCTCGCCCCAGGCCGCCGACCGGCTGACGGCCAGCGAGGTTCACAAGAGCGTGCGCGCTTTGGAAAAGCCTTCCGACCACGTCCCGCTGATGATTACCCTGCAACCGTAGCGCAAGAGGAACATCGCCATGGGTCGACCGATCGCCCGTCTCGCCCTCGCCCTCGCCCTCGCCCTCGCCGTCGCCGGCTCGAATGCTATCGCCGGCGCGGCGTGCGCACAGGACAGCTTTCAGAATGCCTCCACCGCCGTCGTCCAGTCTGGCGCGGCTGCGTCGGCCGTGACGGGCGGCGCGCTTGCGGCAGGGTCGACCGTGGTCGGCGCGGGCGTCTCGGTGGTGGGCGGCGCGCTCGTCGGCGTGGGCGGATCGACCATGCTGACCGGGGCCGAGCTTTCCAGGGACGCAGGCGCGGCCGCCCGCTTCGCCTCCGGCCCGCTGCCGGTCGGCCGGACGGTGGTGGTCAGCGCCCAGGACGCGCCCAGGGTGCCGTATGAGGCGCAACTCCCTATGCGCGAGACGACGATCTCGAGATGAAGGCGTTCGGCGGGGCTCTGTTCGCCGCCGCACTGATTGTCGCCACACCCGCGCTAGGGCGCTCCGAGTTCTCGTCCACTCAAGCCGTTACGGCTTCACGGCTCAGCGCGGAGCAAATCGCGGCATTCTCCAAGCAGATCGAGACCGATCTTGCCGAACGGGGGGCGCGTGTCGCGATGGTGTTCCGCGCCGGGCGGGGCCGTGAGCATCTACCTCGAGGCATCGGCTACACGCACGGCGCTTTCTGGGTATACCGCGACGTCCGCACTCAGGCGGGCGCGGTTCAGCGGGGCTATGCGGTCTACAACCTGTTCGCCGGTGATGGCCATGACTGGCCCACGACCCGGTCCCGGCTGGTCCAAGACTGGCCCTTCGAGTTCACCCGAGGCTCGACGGCCGACGACGTCGGCGTAATTATTCCCTCGCCGGAGATGCAACGGCGCATCCTGGAGCTTATCGACTCGCCCGTCTATGCGCGGCTGCACAACCCGTCGTACTCGCTGATCGCAAATCCCTGGCGTGACGAGCATCAGAACTGCGTCAGCTTCATGCTGGACGTGGTGGCGGCTGCGGCGTGGCAGACCAGCGACCCGGCCCAGATCCAAGCCGACCTCCGCGCCCACTACAAGCCGACTGTCGTGCAAGCGAACATGGTGATGCGCCTGTTCGCGCCGCTGGCCGACAAACGTATCCAGACCGACGACCAGTCGGGCGAGATCGTCACCGCCGCCTACGAGTCGCTGGCGACCTTCATGCGCGACAACGGCCTGCTCGCCGCCGCCTACGTCCTGCCTCGCACGCCCGATCCGCCCTCCGCAGGGAACCCGGCGGCCGTCCCGGCGCGTTGACCCTTGTAAACAGGGAGGCTGCAATGTCAGCGGAAGAGAGGGGCGGCTACGGCCACGAGACGGAGAACGAAAACCTCAAGCCCGGCGGCCCGCCCCGGCCCTCGACGGAGCCGCAGGGGTCGGAAGGCTCGACCGGCAACGCCAAGACCCGCACCGACCCGTCCACCGGCGTACCGACCGGCGGCACACCCGACAAGGGCGGCTAAGCGGGCGGCTCAGGCGCCCTGGCCGTCGTCGCGCGGGTCGGGGCCAACATAGTCGAGGCGGACATGATCGGCGTCGATCACCTGCTTGCCCGCCTCCTCGAAGGTGACGGTCACGCGGCGGCCGTCGACCGACTGCACCTGGCCCAGCCCCCAGTCCGGTCGCGTCGCCAGCCGAACCAGCACGCCGGGTTCGAGGAAGGCGTCGATCATGCGCGTAACCTTGCTCTGGGACGGCCCATAACGGCCAAACGCGCGTGAGCGACCGGGGATGCGGCTGTTCGGGTGTTGCTCGGGGCTTCCCTGCAGCCGCCGATAGGGCAAGGTTGCGTTTGACCCAACCACCGCGTGACCCCCGATGAGCGATCCGCGACCGCCTGCCTCGACGTCCAGCTTCGGCCCGGCTTGGGCCGCGCGCTTCGGCGTGGAGGACGCCCAGCCGCGAGCGGCGCCCGAGCCGGTCGGCGCGGTGGAGCTGGCCGCCCACCTCGCCGCGCGCATGTGCCACGACTTCATCAGCCCGGCCTCGGCCATCGTCTCGGGCATAGACCTGCTGGAAGACCCCTCGGCGGCGGACATGCGCGACGATGCGCTGAACCTGATCGGCGCGTCGGCGCGAAAGCTGGTGGCGCAGCTGGCCTTCGCGCGAGTAGCGTTCGGGGCTTCGGCTTCGGCGGAGACGTTCGACATGCGCGACCTGGAGCGGCTGACCCGCGGCGTGTTCGAGCACGTGCGGCCGACGCTGGAGTGGTCCACCGGCCTGCCCTCGCTGCAGAAGCCCGCCGCGCGCGCCCTGCTGAACCTGGCCCAGATCGGCGCCGGCGCCCTGCCGACGGGCGGGGTGGCGCGGGTGACCATCGCCCAGAGCGGCGGCGATGCGCTTATGGCGTTGGAGGCGCAAGGACCTCGCGCCCGCCTACGACCGGAGGTCGTGGCCGGGCTGAAGGGCGAGCCGCTGGGCGAGGGGATGGGCGGCCACTGGGTTCAGGCCTACTACCTGCACGGGCTGCTGAAGGCGGCGGGCGGGCGGGCGGACTACGCGATCGCCGAAGACAAGGTGACCCTGCGCGCCCGCGCGCCAAACGCCTGAGGGTCGGTGAAAAGCGGTAAAAAAGATCGCCCGGGAGCGAGGCGACGCCACGGCTCCTTAACCAGCCCCGGCGCACGGTGCGGCCTTGAGACATGCGGGATGTCCGGGTCGCCGGACGACCGCCTCCGGCTGTTCAGGCGCCCCATGACAGACCTGTCGACCGTCCCGCCTCCTGCTGACCGGCCGACCGAGCCGCGGGCGCGCCGAGCGCCCGCGGCTCGCGGCGGCGGCGAGCCGCGATTCCGGCTGGATGCGGTCTGGCGCGGGCTGACGGCCTTTGTCCGCCGCGAAGGCGAGGCGCGGGGCAAGCGCATCGAGCTGGTCGCCACCGGAGGCGAGATCGAAGTGGCCGCGCCTTCGGCCGAGGCCCTGCGCACCGCCCTGTCCGACCTGGTCCGCAACGCCGTCGACCACGGGGTCGAAACCCCGGCCGCTCGGCTGGGCGCGGGCAAGGCGGCGCTGGCCGTCCTGCGCCTGTCCGCCCGCCGCACCGGGGCGTCCGTCGAGGTCACCCTGGCCGATGACGGGCGCGGCATCGACCCGGAGCGGATGCGGGCGCAATGCGCCGCCGACGGTCGGTTGACTGCGGCGGATGCCGAAGGTCTGGGCGCCCGGCCGGTTCAGGGCCTTGCGTTCGACAGCGGCGCAGCGGCCTCTCGCGCAGCCGGCCCGCTGGAACGCAGTCGCGGCGCCGGCCTGGCGCGGGTGCGGGCGGCGGTGCAGGCGGCCGGCGGCGGGGTGGCTCTGGCCTCCGCGCCCGGCCGTGGCGCCGCCTTCACCCTGACGGTCCCCGCGGACGGCCCTTACGCCGGGCGCGACCGGACCGCGGCGTGAGGGAACCGGCCATGATCCGCGCCAAGATGTGCCTGGTGGTCGACGACAGCCGCGTCGTGCGCCAGGTCGCGCGCCGCATCCTGGAGGCCTTGGACCTGGAAGCGGCGGAAGCCTGCGACGGACAGGAGGCGCTGAGCTTTTGCCGCGCGGCCATGCCCGACGCCGTCCTGCTCGACTGGGGCATGCCGGTGATGGACGGGCTGGAGTTCCTGATGCGTCTGCGGCGAGAACCGGGCGGTCAGGCCCCGATCGTGGTGTTCTGCACCGCCGAGAGCGAGCCGGCCAAGATCGCGCAAGCCATGGATGGCGGCGCCGACGAATACATTATGAAGCCCTTCGACGGCGACATCATCGCCGCCAAGCTGCAGCAAGCGGGCCTGCTTTGACCCCTGTCGACCTGGACGCGCTGAGCGAACTGGTGCGGGTGCGCTCCGGCCAGGTGCTGCGCGGCGACCGCGCCTTCTACGTCGAGACCCGGCTGGCGCCGCTGGCCCGTCGGCAAGGCGCCGTGTCGGTGACAGCCCTGGTCGAGCAGTTTCGCGGGACCGGCGACGAGTTGCTGGCGCGGGGGCTGGTCGAGGCGTTGGCGGTGGGCGAAACAGCGTTCTTCCGCGACCCGGCGGTGTTCCGCGACCTGGCCGAGGTCGTGCTGCCGGAGCTGGCGGCCCGGCGGCCGGGCGGCGGCTTGCGCCTGTGGTCCGCCGGCTGTTCGACCGGACAGGAACCCTATTCGCTGGCCATACTGCTGGCCGAGCCGACGCGCGGGCTCGAGAGCATGCGCGCCGCCATCCTGGGCTCGGACCTGTCCGAGCGGGCGCTCGAGAAGGCGCGGGCGGGGCTTTACACCCAGTTCGAGGTGCAACGCGGCCTGCCTATCCGCATGATGCTCAAGCACTTCGCCAAGGTGGACGACGCCTGGCGGGTGTCGGACCGGCTGCGCGAAGCGGTGCGCTGGGGACGCCTGAACCTGCTCGACGATTTCAGCCGCATCGGCCGCGTCGACGTAATCCTATGCCGCCACGTGCTGTCGCAGATGGATCCCAGCGTGCGCTTTTCGGTGCTGGAGCGGCTGTCGGCGGCGCTGGCCGACGACGGGTGTTTGGTGTGCGGCGCGGGCGAGGTCGTCGAGCTGGCGGGCTATGACGCGCTGAGGCCCGGTTCACCCATCTTCCTGCGCAATCCCGGCTACGCGCGCGCCGCCGCCTGACTTGACCGGAGGTCGCGGCCGAACCACGGTCGCGCCGTGAGGGGTGGGAGGCGTCGGATGCGGGCTGAGCGTTCAAGGGCGGCGGGGCTGGTCTGTGCGGCGGCGTTCGCCTTACCTCTGCACGCGCTCGCCCAGGCCGCTGCACCGTACCCGTTCACCCAGGACCAGCTCGAGGTGAGCCGCTGGCTGAAGGCGCAGACCGACGCGCCGCCGGGCGGGCTGGTCGGGATCGACGACGGCCGCGCCTTCGTGCTGACCCCCCGGTCAGCAGACCCGGGCGCAACGGCCTCGGGACCGGACGGCGCCACGGACGCGGTCGTACAGGTGGAGGCGTTGACGCCCCGCGCCGCGGCCCTGATGCACGGGCGCTCCATGCGGATCGAGGCGCAGGTGCGGT